>Ga0070698_100000371_pt1 | contig 46732 bp, 45 predicted proteins | sample KBSK1502metaG_FD_65477 | JGI IMG/M metagenome (GOLD analysis project Ga0070698, IMG submission 65477) | Corn, switchgrass and miscanthus rhizosphere microbial communities from Kellogg Biological Station, Michigan, USA - KBS K1-50-2 metaG | ecosystem: Host-associated > Plants > Roots >...
CGTCACGCTCGATCGTCATCTCACCACCGCCGGCGCCAACGCCGGCTCTTCGATGCGAACGGCCAGCTCTTTGACGAAGAGCATAGCCGTGGCGATCTCGCGAAACCCTTCCGACAGGAGCGCGCGGGCGACGTGCTCCTCGTACGACCGGACCGGCGACATCGTGGCCCGGCCGCTCGGGAGCTCCGCTGTCGTGGCGCGCACGATGTCGCGCGCGAGGTCGACATCGCCATCGACCGACCGCGCTTTCACGACATGCGGGTGATTGGCGAGCCCGCGGAAGCTCACGCCGAACGCCCCGAGGCGTGGCTCACCACCCACGACCATCGTCGTCTCACGCCGCATCGCGAACGGATTGCCGCTCACGAGGAACGGTGGATCGAAGGCGCCGGCGCGGCGGCCGATGTCGAAGTCCTCGACCGTGAGCTGCTCGGCCCGCTGCACGGCATGCGGCGTGGTCGCCGCGTAGAAGCGGAAGAGGTCGTGGGCGTCACGCGGCCGCGCGTAGTGGCCGTCGAGCTTCTGCGCCGGCGCGCGCAACGGGGCTCGCGGCGCCGCGTACCAGGTCTCGCGCGTGTACGAGTAGAAGCCGGCCTGAAAGAACGTCTCCCGCGCACGAGCCGCGCCGGCCGCCGGCGCGCTCAACGCGGCGTCCGCGACCGCTCCGTACAGGCGGTGCTGGCCGTGCTGCGCGGCCGCCGCCGAGACGTACGAGAGGAGCTTCACCGAGCCCTCGGCGCCGCCCGGATCGGGGACCGCGGCGAGGGCGAGGATCACCCATTCGGGACGGCGACCGTGGTACACGAGGGCCACGGCGCAGAGCCGCCCGCGGTACTCCTCGATGAAGAGACGCAGCCGGCCGCGCATCCCGAGCGTTCCGGGAAGGAGCATCCACCACCCCGCGAGCGCGCTCGACACGAGCGGCTGCGGCAGGACCGAGCCGACGATCGCGTCCGGCTCGCGGCTCGCGCCGCCGAGGAACCGCGTCACCCGCGGCAGGTCCGTCGGCATCGCGGGACGGACCGGCATTCCTAGCTCCGTCCGAGCTTCAGGAAGTATTCGTGGAACCGGCCGTCGTGCGTGAGCTCGGGGTGGAACGACGTCGCGAGCAGATTTCCCTGCCGCGCCGCGACGATCGTCTCGCCATTCAGCTTGGAGAGGATCTCCACATCTGGACCGACACGCTCGATGAGCGGCGCGCGGATGAACACCGCGTGGAACGGTTCCGCGCCGAGGGCGGGCACGTCGAGATCCGCCTCGAACGAATCGAGCTGCCGACCGAACGCGTTGCGCCGCACGGTGATGTCCATGAGCTCCGCCAGCGGATGCGGATGGCCGGGCACGTCGCGGGCGATGAAGATCGCGCCGGCGCACGTCCCCCAGATCGACATCCCCTGGGCGACGCGCTCCCGAAGCTTCGGGATGAATCCGTAGTGCTCCGCGAGCTTGCCGATCGTCGTGCTCTCGCCGCCGGGGATCACGAGCGCGTCGATCTCGTCGAGCTGCTCCGGACGGCGGACATCGATCGCCTCGGTGCCGAGACGTTGGAAGGTGTCGAGATGCTCGCGGAAGTCGCCCTGCAGGCCGAGGACGCCGGCGCGAGCTAAGCGCTCACCAACCGCGGACGGCAAGGCGTTCGCCCGCGGCGAGCGTCTCGAGCGAGATGCCGCGCATGGCCTGACCGAGGCCGCGTGAGACCTCGGCGATGAGCTTCGGATCCATGAAGTGGGTGGTCGCCTCGACGATCGCCTTCGCGCGACGGAGCTGATCCTTCGGATCGTCGGAGGCCTTGAAGATGCCGCTGCCCACGAAGTTCCCTTCGGCGCCGAGCTGCATCATCAGCGCCGCGTCGGCGGGGGTCGCGATCCCGCCCGCGCAGAACAGCACGACCGGAAGCTTCTTCGACTTCGCGACGTCGCGGACGAGGTCGAGTGGGACGCGGAACTCGGCGGCCTTCTCGCGGAGGTCCGACTCGTCGAGACCCGCGAGGGCGTCGATGCCCGAGGTGATCTCGCGGATGTGGCGGACGGCCTCGACGATGTTCCCGGTGCCCGCCTCGCCCTTGCTGCGGATCATCGCCGCGCCCTCGCTGATCCGGCGAAGCGCCTCGCCGAGATCGCGCGCGCCGCAGACGAACGGGACGTCGAACTTCTTCTTGTCGATGTGATACTTCTCGTCCGCCGGGGTGAGGACCTCGCTCTCGTCGACGTAGTCGACGCCGAGCGCCTGGAGCACCTGCGCCTCGACGAAGTGGCCGATGCGCGCCTTCGCCATCACCGGGATGGTGACGGTGTCCATGATCTCGGTGATGAGCTGCGGGTCGCTCATCCGCGCGACGCCACCTTCCTTGCGGATGTCGGCCGGCACGCGCTCGAGCGCCATCACCGCGACGGCGCCCGCCTCTTCGGCGATCTTCGCGTGCTCGGCGGTGACGACGTCCATGATCACCCCGCCCTTGAGCATCTGGGCGAGGCCGGATTTGACCGTCCAAGTGGCCCTGGAGGTATCCGCCTTGTGTCCGTTCCCGTTCTGCGCCATCGGAACCCCAATCGTACCGCTCGGCCCCTAAAATCGGAACATGGGCGTGGTCGACGCGAACGTCCTCGTGCTCAATCTGGACTACCAGCCGTTGAACGTGTGCAACGTCCGGCGCGCGGTGGTCCTGTTGGACAAGCAGAAGGCCGTGGTCATCGAGCAGAACGGACACATCGTCACGAGCGAACGAAGATCGATCGTCACGCCGTCCGTGATCCGACTCGCCTATCACATCAAGAGACCACGGCCCGTCCTCAAAATGACCCGCAAGGAAGTCCTCGTCCGCGACGACCACACCTGCCAGTACTGCGGCAAGCGCGGCCACGACCTCACCCTCGACCACGTGATCCCCCGTCACCGCGGCGGCCAACACATCTGGGAGAACGTCGTGGCGGCGTGCAAGGGCTGCAACCACAAGAAGGGCGGCCGGACGCTGCGCGAGTCGAACATGAGCCTCGCGCGCCCGCCGTTCAGGCCGCCGTCCACGCCGAGCTACCTCTTCTCGAGCTACATCCGCGCCGGCGAGCGCAAGTGGTTCAAGTTCCTCGGCGTCGAAGACTCCGCGGCCGCTTCCTAGCGGGCTGGTGTCGCTCGTGCCCGTGGTGTTCCCTCGATGAGGCTGCTCTTCACCAAGCGGGGGTACTCGCCGATCGGCGGATCCGAGAGCCTCGCCTACCAGTTCGCGACCCGGCTTGCCGCACGCGGCCACGACGTGCGCGTCGTGTGCGCGTGGCCGACCGAGAAGGAAGAGGTCGCGTACCGCGGTGCGGCGTTCGCGCCGGTCGTGCGCGACGACCACCGCGTGTTCACCGATCAGGGCGTCGAGGTCGTCCAGGTGAAGCCGCGCGGCGGGATCTTCGGGATGGCCGCGGACGCGACGACCCTCGTCGATCTGCTGCGCGGCGATCTGCTCGAGCGGTATACCGAGGATCGCGAGCTGATCCACAACGTCGGCCGCGAGTACCTGGACTCGAGCGTCGAGGTGGCGGAGGAGCTGGGGATCCCGCTCGTCCTCACGCCGCTCGCTCACCCGGGTCAGTTCCACGGCGGTGACTCGGTCACCGACTTCGCGCGCTACCGCCGGGCAGGCGTCATCACCACGATGACCGACTGGGAGCGCGAGTGGTACGGCGCCCACGGGATCGACGCCGCGCGCGTCGTCGTGACCGGCATGGGACCGAACACGACATCGGAGGGCGACGGTCGGTCGTTCCGCGCTCGGCATCACATCGGGCCGGATGCGCCGATGGTCTTGTTCGTCGGAAGAAAGGAACGGTACAAGGGCTACATCCAGCTGCTCGACGCGACCGAATCGGTCTGGCGCACACATCCCGACACGCGGTTCGTGTTCATCGGGCTGCCCGGCTTCTACTCAACGTTCTTCGACGACTTCCGCCGCTACGCCGACGAGCGGGTGATCCACGTTGAATCCGCGTCGGCCCGCGAGAAGGACGACGCGCTCGAGGCGTGCACGCTCTTCGCGATGCCGTCGCGTCACGAGACCTTCGGCCTCGGGTACCTCGAGGCGTGGCTGCACGGCAAGCCGGTCATCGGCGGGGACATCCCGGCCCTCCGAGATGTCATCGACGACGGCGTCGACGGCATCGTCGTCCGTCAGCGCGCCGACGCGGTCTCGCGCGCGATCCTGCGGCTGCTCGACGATCCCGCGACGGCGCGGGCGATGGGCGAACGGGGGCAGGCGAAGGTCGATGCGCGCTGGAATTGGGACGCGGTCATGGACCGGGTCGAGGCGGCGTACGCGATCGCGCTCGGCACCGCGAGGGTCACGACCGCCGCCTAGGCTCGGGGCGTGCGCGTGGTCATCGCGAAGAAGCTCCTCTCCACCGTCGGCGGCTCCGAGGCGCAGGCCCGCGCGCTCGCCGCGGGGCTCCGCGACCGCGGACACCAGGTGACGCTCGTCGGCCTGCGACCGGCGATACGGCGCCCGGGGATCCCCGATCTCGTCTACGAGGCGCCTCCAGGCGACGTCACCGTGACCGACGACGGGCTCACGTATCGGTTCATCGCGAGTCCGGCTCCGCTCATCGAGGGCACGCTCCCGGTATCGCTGATCCGGCCCGACCGGCTCGCCGCGGCGGTCGGCGGTGCCGACGTCGTGCACTGCATCGCCCGCGAGTGGGCGGGACCGTACGAGCGCGCCGCCCGCGCCGAGCACGCCGCATTCGTCGAGACGCCGCTGGTCCATCCGGGCCAGGCGTTCTCGGGCACAGCGACATCCGACGTGGCGCGGTACCGGAGGGACGACGCGGTCATCGCGCTGACCGAGTGGGAGGCGGAGTGGTACCGCGCTCGTGGCGTGGGGCGCGCGTTCGCGACCGGCGTCGGACCGATCATGCGCGCGCCCGTCCCGGATCGGGCACCGGATCCGGCGACGATCCTCTTCGTCGGAAGGAAGGAGCGATACAAGGGATACGACGCGCTCCGCGGCGCCGCGCCCCTCGTGTGGCGCGAATGTCCCGACGCGCGATTCGTCGTCATCGGGCAGCGCCGTTTTCTCGGTCCGGCGCCCCTCGCGGACGCACGCTGGTCCGAGCCGGGCATCGTGAGCGAGACGCGGAAGGCCGAGGCGTACGCGCACGCGACGATCTTCGCGATGCCGTCGGACCACGAGACGTTCGGGCACACGTACCTCGAGGCCTGGTGCGCGGGACGGCCGGTGATCGCGGGCGACATCCCGCCGCTCCGCGAGATCGTGCGTGACCGGATCGACGGGCTGCACGCCGCGAACGAGCCGCGCGCCGTGGCCGATGCGGTCCTCGCGCTGCTCGACGATCCGGCCCGCGCGACCGCGATGGGTCTGTCCGGTCGCGCGCGGATGCAGGAGCGGTTCACCTGGCCGGTCATCGCCGCGCGGACCGAAGCGGTCTACGAAGCCGCGCGGCTAGCATGACCGGGATGCGAAACGTCATCGGCCAGCGCGTGATGGTCGAGCGGCTCGGCGCGCGCGCGCTCGCGGATGACCTCGCGCACGCGTACGGGCTCTTCGGTCCGCGGTCGATCGGCAAGCGCACCGTCGCCATCCGGCTCGCGCAGACCCTCAACTGCACCACCGAGCCACGGCAAGCGGGCGGGTGCGGCACCTGCCGCGCGTGCCTGAACATCGAGCGCGGCGCGCATCCGGACGTGCGGATGGTCGAACGCGCCGCCGATCGGAAGGACATCCTCATCGAGCAGATCGTCGAGATGCAGACCGACCTGGCACTCCGGCCGCTCGAGGGACGCGCGCGGGTCGTGATCATCGATGACGCGGGCGAGATGAACGAGTTCGCTCAGGACGCGCTGCTCAAGACGCTCGAGGAGCCACCCAAGCACGCCGTGATCATGCTCATCACGCTCGCCCCGATGTCGCTCCACGAGACCATCCAGTCGCGACTCCAGCCGCTCGCGTTCCGCGCGGTCTCGGCCGACGAGATCGCCACGGGTTTACGGGAGCGGAAGGTACCGGATGCATCGGCGCTCGCGGCGGCCGCTGGTGGCCGACCCGGCATCGCGCTCCGTCTCGCCACCGATGAGGGCGGCGAGCGGACGATCCGGCGCGCGCTCGAGAAGGAGTTCTTCGAGCTCGTCTCGAGCCGCCTCACCGAACGATTCGCCTGGGCCGCTGAGCTCGCCGACGAGAGCGACCCCCGCAAGCGATCCGCGGCGATCGAGATCCGCTTCGACCACTGGATCGAGCTCCTCCGTGATGCTTCGGTCCGGGCGCGCGGTCTCGACGATGCCCCGCTCCGGCCCGATCGGTCGAGCGAGATCGGGAAGGTCGCGGCGAAGGCCGACGCCCGCGAGCTCGTCGACGCGACGCTGCTCGTGCAGAAGCTCCGCCGCGATCTCTTCTGGAACGCGAACGCCCGCGCGATGCTCGAGATCCTCGCGCTGCGCCTGCCGTACGTGGAGGCGGTCGCATGACGCGGACCGTGGTCGGCGCCCGATTCCAGACGGCCGGGCGGATGTACTTCTTCGAGCCCGGCCCCGTCGAGGAGCTCGCCCTCAACGAGTGGGTGATCGTGGAGACGGAGCTCGGCCAGGACGCCGCGCGGGTGCAGATCCTCCCGACGGACTCACCGCTCGTGCAGGTCGATCCGCCGCTCGGAAAGCTCGTGCGCAAGGCGACCGCATCGGACAAGTTCGAGCTTGCGAAGCACAAGCGCCGCGAAGCCGATTCGACGCAGGCCGCGGCCGAGATCGCCCGTCGCCTCGGCCTCGCGATCCACATCCTCGGGACGGACTGGCAATTCGACGGCGGCAACATCGTCGTCTTCTATTCGACCGAGGCGACCGGGATCGACCTCGCGCCGTTCAGCGTCGAGCTCGCCGCTCAGTTCGGGACGCGGGTGGAGGTCCGGAGGCTCGGCGCGCGGGACGAGACGAAGGTCCTCACGGGCGTCGGGACCTGCGGTCGCGAGCTCTGCTGCTCGTCGTGGCTCGACAAGTTCTCGAATATCTCGATCCGCATGGCGAAGGAGCAGGACCTCCCGCTCAACATGGCGAAGCTCACCGGCGTGTGCGGGCGGCTCAAGTGCTGCCTCATCTACGAGCTCGAGACGTATCAAGAGGTGAAGGGCAAGCTGCCGAAGCTCGGCGACACGTTCCACATCCCGTCGTGCGTCGGCGGCCAGTGCGGCACCGGCGGCTGCGCGCAGGTGCAGGGCGTGTCCATGACGAAGGAGGCGATCGTCGTCGGCATGGCCGACGGTGGCCGCTCGACGATGACGGCCGCGGAGCTCGGCGTGACGTTCGATGCGGTGCCGGCGCACACGAGGGGCGTCGGCTCGTACGGCTCCGACGAGATCCCGCGCCAGGAGCGCTCGACCCCGATGGCTCCAGGTGCCGCCGGACCGCGCCGCCGTCGCCGTCGCGGTGGACGCCGCCGTGGCGGACGTGCGGGAGGCCCGAGCTAGCGGGAACTATCTGACTCGGCGCACCACGAAGTCGGCGATCTCGCGCAACGCCTCGCGCTCGGGCCGTCCAGGCAGGGCCGCGAGGGCCACGACCGCATCGTCATGGAACGAAAGCGCCTTCACCCGCGCGCGCTCGACGCCGCCCGAGCCGCGGATGATCGAGAGGAGGTCGCGCATCTCGCTCACGTCCTTGCCGGGCGCGACGATGCGCGCCGCCAGCCGGCGGTCCTCGGTCTCCTCGACCGCGTAGATCATCGGCAACGTCGCCATCCCCTCCGCGAGATCACGCCCGACGGTCTTCCCGAAATCCGTCTCGTCGCCGGCGACGTCCAGCACGTCGTCGGTGATCTGGAACGCGAGCCCGAGATTCGTGCCGTACGCGCCGAGCGCCGCGACGTGCTCCGGCTCCGCGTCCGCGAGGAGCGCTGCGCCCTGGCAGCAGGCGGCATACAGCGACGCGGTCTTCAGCTCGATCCGCTGGAAGTACGCGCCCTCCGTCGGGAGGGCCCGCGCCGCGGTCACCTCGTTGAGCTCACCGTCGCAGAGCGCGAACACCGTCTGGGCGACGATCGCGATCACCTCGGGCTTCGGCAGCACGGCGGCGAGGGAATAGGCCTTCGCGAAGAGGTAGTCGCCGACGATCAGCGCGACGTCGTCGTCCCACGTGGCGTTCACGGTCGGCACGTTCCGGCGCAGCTCGGCCTCGTCGACGATGTCGTCGTGCACGAGCGACGCGGTGTGCACGAGCTCGAGCGACTGCGCGAGATTGAGCACCACTTCGGCGTCCCGGGCCGGTCCGAACCGGGCGGACAGGAACACGAGCGTTGGGCGCAGGAGCTTGCCGGGCGACCCGAACAGGTGCTGCACCGCGGCCGCGAATGTCGGATGCCCGCCGCTCCCGACCTCGAGCAGCCGCCGCTGTAGCTCGCGCAGCTCCGGATCGACAGGCGCATAGAAGGAGCGCTCCGCCCCCCTCGTGACCACGCGAGGAGTTTAGGTTCGGGCTAGGGCCTCTTCGTCGGCGTCGGCTTTGGCGCCGGCGTCGGCTGCGGGCCGGGCGGCCCAGGTGCGGTCGGCGACGGGTTCGGGTTGGGGCTCCCGGACGGCGAGCCGCTCGGCTTCGCCGGGTAGCCGCAGATGTTCCAGTTGAAGCGGCCGTAGTTGTAGGTGCCGGCATTCGCGGCGCTCGCCCACTTGGCGATGTCGCCGGCCCAGTCCGAGAAGGGGATGTTGATCCTGTAGCAGCCGCCCACGTAGACATTGCGGTCGTCGATCGTCGGCTCGGTGCCCTGCACGTATTGCTCGGTCCAGCGGAAGCTCGACGGGCAGCTCGGTCCGGGTAGGAGGCCCGAGCCATTGCCGCCGGTGAGCGCGGGGTTCACGCACACGACCTTGTCCACGATGCCCGCCGGGCGCTTGAAATCGTCGGGCGGCAGCGCGCCGGTGACGATCTTCATGTAGTCGCGCCACAGGATCCCGGGACCCAGGGCGGAGCTGATGCCTTGCATCTCGCTGTTGTCGGAGTTCCCCATCCAGATCGCGGTGAGCCGCGTCGGGGTGTAGCCGATGGCGAGCACGTCCTGCAGGTTGTCGGTCGTGCCCGTCTTCAGCGCGGCGGGCCGTCCGATGGTCGTGAACGGACCGAACACGAACGAGCCGTGCACCGGGTCGGTGTTGTCCTTGAGGATATTGGTCATGATCCAGGCGTACCGCTCGTCGATGACCTGCTTCGACTCGGGCTTCGAGGCGAAGTCCTTCACGACCTTCCCGTTGCTGTCGACGATCTTGTAGATGAAGGTCGGCTCGATCCGGCGGCCGTAATTGGCGACGACCTGGTACGCGCTCGCCATGTCGATGAGCCGCATCTCGCCCGCGCCGATGCCGAAGCTGAGGCCGAGCTTCGACTCATCGAAGTCGCGGTTGATGCCGAGCTGGTGGACCGTATCGATGATCGCGCCCACGCCGACCATCCGGGTCACGTTGAGCGCGGGCAGGTTCAACGATTCTCGGAGCGCCTGGCGGATCGTCGTCGGCCCATGCTGCTCCTTCGTCGCGTCCTTCGGCGAGTACGTCTTGCCACTGCCGTCGGGCATGTTGAACTCGATGTCGTTCAGGACCGTCGACGCGGTCATGCCGCCCTTCAGCATCCCGGTGAGATAGGTGAAGAGCTTGAACGTCGAGCCGGGCTGACGGAGACCGATCCCGGCGACGTCGTAGTCGCCCTGGACCTTCGGCGAGTGGTCGTAGTAGTCCTTGCTGCCGACATACGCGAGGATCTCGCCGGTCGTCGGATCCAGCGTGATGAGCGCGGCGTTACCGACGTTGGCGAACTTCAGCCCGTCGACGTGGTCCTTGACCTGTTTCTCGGCGAGCTGCTGCATGTTGTAGTCGAGCGTCGTGTACACGCGATAGCCGCCGCGGTACGCGGCCTTCTCGCCGAGCAGGTTGATGAGCTGCTCGCGCGCGCGGAACGTGAAGTGCGGAGCGTAGAGCGAGGTCGTCGCGGGTGTCACCTTGATCGGCTCGACCTTCGCTGCGTCCGCCTGGGCCTGGGTGATGAATCCGTACTCGACCATCGCGTCGAGCACGAGCGCGCGCCGGGCCGCGGCGGCGGTCGGGTTCTGCACCGGGTCGTATTCCGATGGCGCCTGCGGCAGCCCGGCGAGCAGCGCCGTCTGGCCGAGCGTGAGCTGGTTCAGGTCGGCGATCCCGAAGTACGTCTTCGCCGCGGCCTTCACGCCGTAGGCCTGGTTCCCGTAGAAGATCTGGTCGAAGTACATCTCGAGGATCTCTTGCTTGCTGAACGTGCGCGTCGCCTCGACCGCGAGGATCGCTTCCTTGATCTTGCGGGTGACCGTCGGCTCGTCGCCAAGGAGCCGGGTCTTGATGAGCTGCTGCGTGATGGTCGAGCCGCCCTGCGACACGCTGCCCTTCGCGAGGTTCACCTGGAACGCGCGGATGATGCCGCCGATGTCGATGCCCGGATTCGACCAGAAGCTGTGATCCTCGATCGCGATCGTCGCGTCCTGCATGAGCTGCGGGACCTCGTTCAGCTTCACGAGCTCGCGGCGCTGGTCCTCGAGCGTGTAGAGGAGATGCTCGCCGGTCCGGTCGTAGATGTACGTCGAGAGCGGCAGCGGCGCGGTCGCGAGGTCGTGCGCCGCGGGCAGATCGGCGGCGAAGTAGCCGAAGAACGCCGCGGCGGCGGTGCCGGCGAAGATGCCGAAGGTGATGAGCACCGCGGTGAGCACGCCCGCCGTCGCGCCGAGCCGCACGCCCGCGCCGGGGCGGCGCGACAGGCGGCCGCGGCGGTGCGGCATCCGGTAGGCGCGATAGGCGTGGCCGAAGCCAGACCCGTTCCCTTTCCCGTGGGCCATCGGCCGTGCCGATGCACGGAGCGTGCCGAGGCTGTCCTAGGAGCGCGCCCTCCGGCCAGGCAGCCGAGCGATAAGGCGGCCGAGGAAACCGGGCTGCGGGCGGACGAGATCCGCGCGCAAGCGGCGCTGCGCTTCGCGCGCGTCGCCCTCCCACCGCTCGACGATCTCGCGATCCTCGTCGCGCAGGGAGTTGGCCGGACCCCGCCGCTCCATCGCCGATTCCGCGGCGGGGATGCGGGCGTAGAGATCGGCGGTGAAGGCGTGGGCCTCCGGGAGCTCGCGGGCGATGACCGCGGCGTGGATGCTCCACTGGCCCATCTCGAGGACGAACGGCTGCTTCGTCTGGTCGAACATGCTCGTGAGCTCGAGGTTCGCCGCGAGCTCGCGGTCGATCGCCGCGACGGCGCGCTCGAGCAGCTGCTGGCTCTCGGGGGAGCGTCCCATCGGGTCAGCCTAGCACCTGTATACGCCGGATGCGTGGGTTGCATACGTCAGATGTATGCTTGAGCGGAATTGCCGCGCCCGTTCGCGAAGGCTCCCCTCCCCGCGGCGTACTTCCCGCTCGGCGGTCCGGTGCCCGCCGCGGACCTCGTCGGCCGTGAGGGCTACATCCGGCGCGCCGCCGCGCGCCTCGCCGACGGGAACCACATCCTGATCGCGGGGCCTCGCCGGATCGGCAAGACCTCGGTGATGCTCGAGATCCTCCGCCGGCTCCGGCGGAAGGGGATCCACACGGCGTACGTCGACTGCATGGGTGCGACCGACATCCGCGGGCTCGGCGAGCGCCTCGCCGACGCGGTCCTCGAGAACGTCTCCGGCGCCGAGCGGAGCTTCGAGCACGCGAAGGCCGTCGCCGCGGGCATGCGACCGACGGTGAAGGTCCGCTATGAGCACGTGGAGCTGGCGCTCGAGCTCGCGCGGGAGAAGAACGCGGATCGGTTCTTCGACGGCGCGCTCGACCTGCCGAAGGTACTGGCCGCGAAGACCGGCAAGCGCGTCGTGGTGGCGTTCGACGAGTTCCAGGCCGCCGGCCAGCTCGGGCCACGCGTCTTCGACCGCATGCGGACGCGCTTCCAGGCGCAGCGCGCGGTGTCGTACGCGTTCCTCGGATCGGAGGAGGGGATCCTCGAGCAGCTCTTCAGCGGCAAGGGCCGGGCCTTCTACCGCTTCGCGCTCCCGCTCGACCTCGCAGATGCCGCGGGCCACCGGTTCGGGATCGATCCGGACGACTGGCTCTCGTACATCCGGGAGAAGCTCAACGAGCGGAAGCTCTCGATCGCGGATGGCGAGATCGACCGGATCCTCGACGCGACCGGCGGCCATCCGCAGGACACGATGCAGGTCTGCGCCGCGCTCTACTACCTCATGCGGGACGCCGGGCTCCGGGTCGTGAGCCCGGAGGCGATCGGCGTCGCGATCGAGCAGTCGCTGCGCGAGCTCGAGCGCCCGTTCGCCCTCCACTGGTCCGACCTCGGCAAGGGGAAGTACCTGCAGCAGGTCGCGAAGCGCATCGCGCACGGCGCGGTGCTCTACGCGAGCGATGGCGCGGGAGCGGTCCCGCGGGCGGAGGTCCTTCGCGCGCTCGCGGCCCTCCAGTCCCGCGGGCTCGTGGCGCACCTGTCGCGCGGCCGCTACGAGTTCGTGGAGCCGCTGTTCGGCGAGTACGTGCGCCGATTGGACAGCCTTAGTGTGACGACGAAGTGATCAGCCCCACGCTCGAGCTCCGTCCCGGCGCCACCGTGCAGTACCTGGCCGCCGACAGCGGGGAGTGGCGCGAGGGCACGCTCGTGCGGTCATCGCCGACCGGCGAAGAGTGGCTCCTGAAGAACCGGTTCGGGAAGTTCTGGCTGCACGTGAGCCGGCTGCGCCCGGTCGAGTCGCTCGAGCACTGAGCGGTACCCCCGAGCGGACTCGAACCGCTGCTTCAGGCTTCGGAGGCCTGCGCTCTATCCACTGAGCTACGGGGGCGAACGGAGCGAAAGGCCCTGCTCCGACACTGATTCTAACCTTGCGGACATGACGCCAGACCAGGCACAACGCGACAAAGAGCTCTCGCTCATGCAGCACCTCGGGGAGCTGCGCGACCGTTTGATCGTCGCGTCCGCCGCGGTCATCGTGACGACGGTCATCGCGTTCTTCTTCGCGAAGGACATCATCCTCGCGCTCGAGCTGCCGGCGCACCTCGGCAAGCCGCTGCAGATCATCAGCCCCACCGAAGGCTTCACGACCTACATGCGGGTCTCCTTGTTCAGCGGGATCGCGCTCGCGATGCCGGTGATCCTCTATGAGATCTACGCGTACGTCGACCCGGCGCTCCGGCCGAACGAGCGAAAGTTCATCCTGCTCCTCGGACCGTTCATCCTCGCGCTGTTCATCGGCGGCATGGCGTTCTGCTACTTCCTCCTGCTCCCCCAGGCGATCCAGTTCCTCTTCACGTTCGGCTCCGATGTCTTCGAGGCCTCGCCACGAGCGAGCGAATACATCTCGTTCGTGACCACATTCATCCTTGGGGTCGGACTCGTTGCCGAGATGCCCGTGATCATCTTCGCGCTCACTCGGATCGGCATCGTCTCGCGCTCGTGGCTCGCGAAGCGCCGGGGCTACGTCCTGATCCTGTGCTTCCTTATCGGCGCGATCATCACCCCGACCCCGGACCCGTTCAACCAGACCCTGGTGTCGGTCCCGATGTATCTCCTCTTCGAGCTCGGGCTGCTGCTGTCACGGATCGGCGGAGGTCGTCGACCCGCTTCTTGAGCGCGGCCTCGGCGCCCAGGTCGGTCGGCTCGTAGTAGCGGCGGCCCTTCAGTGACTCGGGGAGGAAGGTCTCCTCGGGGTCGAAGTGCTCGGGCTTGTCGTGCGCGTAGCGATAGCCCTTCCCGTAGCCGAGCCCGCGCATCAATCCCGTGACCGCATTCCGTAGATGGAGCGGCACCGGGTCGGCGCGCGTCCCCTCGATGTCCGCGGTCAGCGCGCCCGCCGCGCGCTTGATCGAGTCGGACTTCGGCGCGAGCGCGAGGTACACGCTCGCCTCGGCCAGCGGGAAGTAGCCCTCCGGCAGGCCGATGAGATGGACCGCCTGCTGCGCCGCCGACGCGATGACGAGCGCCTGCGGATCGGCGAGCCCGACGTCCTCTGCCGCGAGGATGACGAGCCGGCGGGCGATGAACATCGGATCTTCGCCCGCATCGATCATCCGGACCAGCCAGTAGAGCGACGCGTCGGGGTCGGAGCCACGCAGGCTCTTGATGAACGCGGAGATCGTGTCGTAGTGCGAGTCGCCGGCGCGGTCGTACACGAGCGACCGGCGCTGCAGCGCATCCTTCACCGCCGCGAGGTCGACGTGGCGGATGCCGCCCGCGGCGACGGTCGCGGCGTCGGCCGCGAGCTCGAGCGCGTTCAACGCGACGCGGGCGTCGCCGTTCGCGACGACGACCAGCGCGCCGAGCGCGTCGGGGGCGATCGTGACCTTGGCGTCGAGGCCGCGCGGATCGACGATCGCACGCTCGACGATGAGCCGGACGTCGTCCTCGCCGAGCGGCTGGAGGACGAACACCCGCGACCGCGACAGGAGCGCGGAGATCACCTCGAACGACGGGTTCTCGGTCGTCGCGCCGATGAGCGTGACGTCGCCCTCCTCCACGAACGGCAGCACGACGTCCTGCTGGGCCTTGTTGAAGCGGTGGATCTCGTCGATGAACAGCACCGTCCGCTCCCCGGTCGCCCGGCGGAGCTCGCGCGCCTCCTCGATGACACGGCGCAGATCGGCCACCCCGGCCGAGACCGCCGAGAGCGCGACGAATCGCGCGTTCGCGCGGCGCGCGGCGATCGCGGCCAGCGTGGTCTTCCCGGTGCCCGGTGGTCCCCAGAGGATCATCGACGGGAGCTGTCCGGCGTCGATCGCCTTTCGCAGCACCCGGCCGTCGCCCACCAGGTGCGGCTGTCCGACGAATTCGCCGAGGTCGCGCGGCCGGACCCGCGCGGCGAGCGGGGTGCTCGCCAGCGCCCTGGCGCCGGCGGCGGCACCGTCCGCAGAGAAGAGCGGCGAGACGCCGGTGGGCCGCTGTGACCGGCGGGGACGCGGCATCCATCGAGTATGGCCTGCTCGGGACCATCCCCTCCCCCCACCCCGGGGGTAGGATGACCGCATGAAGGTCGAGACGAAGAAAGACGTCACGGCGCGCCTCCGATCGATCGCCGGTCACCTGAAGGCGGTCGAGCGCATGGTCGACGAGGACACGTACTGCGTGGACGTGCTGAAGCAGACGATGGCGATCGAGAAGGCGCTCGAGCGCGTGGATGCCATGATCCTCGGCTCGCATCTCGAAACCTGTGTCGCCGACGCGTTCCGCGAGGGCCGCGCGGCGAAGACGGTCAAAGAGCTCACCGAGATCTTCACCACCGCCCGGAAGTGACCTTCAGGGGTTAATTTCCCCTCGCCAGAAACACATAAGCCATATTTGATGTATCGTCCTCCGCCAGGGGAGTGAATACCGCATGGCGCTGACCGATGCGTCCTCGCGCGACCTGCGCCGCTACTACCGCGCGCTCGGCGACGACACGCGGCTGCGGATCCTCCAGACACTCGTCGCCGACGGCGAGCACACGGTGTCCGAGCTCGCGCTGAAGCTCCGCCTCAGCCAGCCGCTCCTCTCGTGGCATCTTCGCCGGCTCCGGCTCGCCGGCATCGTCCGCACGGCACGTGTCGGCCGCGAAGTGCGCTGCACCTTCGACCGCGAGCGGTTCGCCCAGCTGCACGAGCGCGGATACCGCGCGCTCATGAATCCGGGCGGCGTGCGATGAGCCAGAGCCACGGGCTCATGCCGAACGAGGTCGCCGACGGGATGCGCCTCGGGCTCGCGCCGCTCGCCCGCGGCCTGCATCGGGTCGGCATCAGCGCGAACGCGGTGACCGTCATCGGCGTGCTCGTCACCGTCGCGGGCTCGGCCCTCGTCGCGACGGGGCGGCCGCTGCCCGCGCTCTTCGTGCTGCTCGCCGGCGGCCTCGCCGACACCCTCGACGGGCAGCTCGCGAAGATCTCGGGCGGCGGCACGCGGTTCGGCGCGTTCCTCGATTCCACCCTCGATCGGGTGTCGGACGCGGCCGTCGCGTGCGGGGCGGCGGCGCTCGCGGCCGCGGTCGGTGACGGGCTCCTCTTCTGGTCCGCGATCGTCGGACTGGTCGCCTCGTTCCTCGTGAGCTACGTCCGCGCGAAAGCCGAGTCGATGGGCGCATCCGCGGCGGTCGGCCTGATGCCGCGCGAGGTGCGGCTCACGGTGCTCATCGTCGGCGTCGGGACGTGGGGCGTGCTCGGCCTCTACCAGCTCTTCGTCGCGGCGTTCGCCGCGGTCGCGATCCTCTCCGTCATCACGCTCCTCCAGCGCGTCGCCTTCGTCGCTCGCGAGCTGAACAACACCACCAAGGAAGGGACTCGATAGACATGCCAGCGACCAAGACCGCCCGGAAGGGCACACGGACCAAGACCACAGGTCGGCGCGTCGGCCGGCCCACGATCCGCCGCCGTCCGATCCGCGTCGCGATCATCGGCGTCGGGAACTGCGCGAGCTCGCTCGTACAGGGCGTCCACTACTACCGCAACGCGAAGCCGGGGGACTCCATCCCCGGTCTCATGCACGTCGACCTCGGCGGCTACCACCTCCGTGACGTGGAGTTCGTCGCGGCCTTCGACGTCGACCGGAACAAGGTCGGCAAGGATCTCGCCGACGCGATCTACGCGAAGCCGAACAACACGTACCGCTTCGCCGACGTGCCGAAGACGGGGGTGAAGGTGTCGCGGGGCATGACCCACGACGGCATCGGCAAATACCTCGCGACCGTCGTGAAGAAGGCCGATGGCCCGACGGACGACATCGTCGCGATCCTCAAGGAGCGCAAGGTCGACGTCGTCGTCTCGTATCTGCCGGTCGGCAGCGAGGAGGCCACGAAGTGGTACGTCGAACAGGTGCTCGACGCGGGCTGCGCGTTCATCAACTGCATCCCGGTGTTCATCGGGCGCGAGCCCTACTGGCAGAAGCGCTTCGCCGACCGCAAGCTCCCCATCATCGGCGACGACATCAAGTCGCAGGTCGGCGCGACCATCACGCATCGCGTCCTCACGCGCCTGTTCATGGATCGCGGCGTCCGTCTGGACCGCACCTATCAGCTGAACTTCGGCGGCAACACCGACTTCCTCAACATGCTCGAGCGCGAGCGGCTCGAATCGAAGAAGATCAGCAAGACGAACGCGGTGACGAGCATGCTCGACTACGAGATGGACCCGGACGACGTGCACGTCGGCCCGTCGGACTACGTGCCGTGGCTCCTCGACCGCAAGTGGTGTTACATCCGGATGGAGGGGACGACCTTCGGAGACGTCCCGCTCAACGCCGAGGTGAAGCTCGAGGTCTGGGACTCGCCGAACAGCGCGGGCGTCGTCATCGACGCGATCCGCTGCTGCAAGCTCGCCCTCGACCGCGGCCTCGGTGGCACGATCGTCGCACCGGCCTCGTACTTCATGAAATCCCCGCCGAAGCAGATCCACGACGACAGAGCGCGGCAGCGGGTCGAGGACTTCATCGCCGGGCGCGACAACGAGACCCTGACCGGCAAGGCGTCGTGATCGAACGCGTCCTCCACGGCGTCGTGTACTGGGGCTGGAGAGTGGCCGCGAGGATCGCCCAACGGCTCCCCGCCCGGCCGCTCTACGCGTTCGCGGTCGCGATCGGTGAGGTCGGCTACCTGGCCTGGACCGCGAAGCGCCGGATCGCGAAGCACAACTTCGCGATCGTCCTCGGCCGGCCGTCGACCGATCGTGAGGTCGCGCAGGTCGCGCGTCGGTCGTTCCGTAACTTCGCCAAGTACGTCGTCGAGATCATGCGGTTCCCGCTCCTGGGCCTCGCCGACTTCGAGCGGCTCGTGACGATCGACGGATGGGAGCACCTGCGGGGCGCGCTCGCGCTCGGCAAGGGTGTGATCTTCGTCTCGATCCACTTCGGCAACTTCGAGCTCGGCGGAGCGCGGATCTCCGACGAGATCCCGCTCAACGTCATCGCGGACGAGCTCGAGAACCAGCGGCTCATGGATCTCCTGGTCGGCAATCGGGCCCACAAGAACATCACCCTGCTGTCACCCGATGGCGCCGCGAAGAAGGTCCTTCAAGCCCTGCGCCGCAACGAGATGGTCGGCCTGATGATGGACCTCGGCCCGCGCGCCCAGGCCTTCGACACGGTCGACGCCGAGTTCTTCGGGACCCCGACGGCGTTCCCCGCGGTGGCGGCGAGCCTCGCGCGAGTGTCGGGTGCACCGATCGTGGTGTCGGCCTGCGTCCGCCAACGCGACAACACGTTCACCGGGATCGCGCAGGCGCCGATCTTCGTCGACCGGACGCAACAGGCCGCGGAGGACGTCCAGCGGGCGACCCAGGCGATCGCGCGCGGGCTCGAGGCCTTCGTGCGCCGCTGGCCGGACCAGTGGTACATCTTCCGGCCGATGTGGCCGCAGCCGGTCGCGACGCCCGCGACGTGATCGCCGGCCTGTCCGCGCGCTTCGCGGAGGGCACGCTGCCCCACCTCCCGTCCGCGCTCGATCGGCCTATCGCGACGCTCGGCGGGACGATCGCGTATCGCGCGTCGGATGCGGCCCGCGATGCCGTGCGCGAGAACCTCGCCATCGTCGCGCCCGCACGGCAGGATCGCGAGCGGCTCGTGCGACAGACGTTCATCGAGCAGGTCCGCCACTACCTCGAGATCTTCCGCCTCGCGCGCCTCGACCACGCCACGATCAAGCGGACGATCATCACGACCGGATGGGACTACTTCACCGCGGCGGTGTCGCGCGGCCAGGGCGTCGTGGTCGCGAGCGCGCACGTCGGTCCGATCTCGGTCTGCGGCCAGATCATCTCCGCGAACGGCTACGAGATCACGCTGCCCATCGAGAACGAGACCGGCGAGCTGGCTCGCGCGATCAACCGCGCCCGCGCGCGGATGGGCCTCCGTTTCGTCGAGACGAGCTCGGCGTTCGGGATCGCGCGGATCCTGAAGCGCGGCGGGGTCCTCGGAATGCTCGCCGACCGCGCGGTGACCGGCGTCGGCGAGCGCGTGCCCTTCTTCGGCCGGCCGGCGCTGCTCCCCTCGGCACATGTGGCGCTTGCCCTCCGGACGGGCGCGGTCCTCATGCCGGCGTTCGCCCACCGCGACGGCGAGATCCTGCGCGCCGTGTTCGAGCCCGAGCTCGTGCTGCGGCGGACCGGCGACCGCGACGCGGACCTCCTGGATGGCATGCGACGGTGGGCCGCGGCGCTCGAGCCGCACGTCGCGCAGGCACCCGAGCAGTGGTCGGTGTTCGAGCCGGTCTGGCGGCGGTGAGGGCGCTGGGGTACGGTCGCCCGCGTGGGTAGGGCGGACCTGCAGCTGCATTCCGATCTCGGCGACGGCCTCGGCTCGCCGGCGGAGATCCTCGCGGCCGCGGAGGCGGTCGGTCTCGATGTCATCGCGCTCACCGACCACGACGACATTCGCGGATCGTTCATCCTCCGCGACCTCGCCGCCAAACGCGGGTCGAACGTCGTCGTGGCCACCGGCATCGAGGTGACGACCCGCGCTGGTCATCTCCTCGCTCTGTTCATCGAGGACGAGATCCCGATGTTCCGGTCACTGTCGGAGACGGTGGTCGCCATCCACCGCGCCGGCGGGATCGCGATCGTCCCCCACCCGCTCTCGTACCTCACGTTCTCGGTGGGCGAGCGGGCGCTGCGGACCCTCGCCGCGCGAGGCGATACACCCTCGTTCATCGACGGCATCGAGGTCCGCAACCCGAGCTATGCCGGCCGCGTGCGCGTCGCGCGCGCGCGCCAGCTCAACGAGCACGTCCTCCGCGTCGCCGAGACCGGCTCGAGCGACGCGCATCACGCGAAGCTCGTCGGCACGGCGTGGACGGAGTTTCCTGGCGAGGGCATCGACGCGCTCCGCGCCGCGATCCGGTCTCGGACCACCCGCGCCGAGGGACGGGCCTGGACGCTGCGCGAGCACCTCGACGGTGTCGCGACGCAGCAGTGGCGGTCGATGGTCCGCGACCCGTACAAGCGCGCGCGCCGTCGGATCAAGAGCCCCCAGGCATGAAGATCGGCATCGTCAGCCCCTACGCGTACCCGCGCCCCGGCGGCGCGAACGACAACATCCGCGAGACGTACCAGAACCTGCGAGCGCGCGGTCACGAGGTGCGCATCCTCACCGCGCCCTGGGGCGACGACCCGCCGGCCCAGGACGTCATCCAGATCGGGCAGGCGATCGCCGTCCCGTACAACGGGAGCATCGGCCGCATCACGCTCTCGGCGCGGCTGGAATACCTCGTGACCGGGATCCTCGATCGCGAGAAGTTCGACATCATCCATCACCACGAGCCGCTCGTGCCACTCCTCTCGGCGCAGATCCTCGACCGCAAGTCGTGCCCGCAGGTCGCGACGTTCCACGCGTTCGGCGGCTTCTCGTTCAGCTACTGGGCCTTCCGCGGGATCGCGCAGCGCTACATGAGCAAGCTCGACGGGCGGATCGCCGTGTCGAGCGCGGCGCGCCACTTCGTCTCGCGGTACTTCCCGGGCGATTACCGGATCATCCCGAACGGCGTCGACGTCGACTTCTTCGCGAGCGCGAAGCCGTTCCCGGAATACCGCGACGGAAAGACGAACATCCTCTTCGTCGGCCGGATCGAGCCGCGGAAGGGCGTGCTCTACCTCGCGCGGGCGTACGCGAAGCTGAAGCAGCGATATCCGGACACCCGCCTGATCGTCATCGGCGGCGGCCCCGAGCTCGGCGACCTTCGCCGGTGGGTCCACGAACAGCAGGTCAAGGACGTCCTCTTCGCCGGTCGGGTGAGCGAGATCGACAAGGCCCGTTTCTACAAGACGGCCGACATCTTCTGCGCGCCGTCGACCGGGCAGGAGTCCTTCGGCATCGTCCTCCTCGAGGCCATGGCCGCGGGCACCGCGGTCATCGCGAGCGACATCCACGGCTACAAGAAGGTCATCCAGCGGAACGCGTCCGGCCTCCTCGTCGAGCCGAAGGACGTCGAGGCGCTCTGCACCGCGCTCGAGCGGCTCGTCAACGCGCCCGCCCTCCGGACGCAGCTCGGGGCCTCGGGGTCGCTGCGGGCACGGGAGTTCGACTGGTCCCACGTGACCGACCAGCTGCTCGGCTTCTACGACGAGGTCTTGCGTGGCTACCGGGGCGCTTGACGGGATCCGGGTCCTCGAGCTCGGCAACTACATGGCCGGGCCGTACGCCGGGACGCTCCTTGCGGACATGGGCGCGGATGTCATCAAGGTCGAGTCGCCCGCCGGCGGCGACTACGCCCGCGGCCTCGGGCCGTTCGCACCGGGCAGCCCCGACGGCGCCGGCTTCCTTCGCCTGGATCGGAACAAGCGAAGCGTCGCGCTCGACCTGAAGTCCGCCGCGGGGAAACGCGCGTTCCGCGCGCTGGTCGCGACCTCCGACGTCGTCATCGAGAACCTTCGGGTCGGAACGCTGGACGGGCTCGGCCTCGGGTACGACGCGCTCGCTCCCGACCACCCCCGGCTCATCTACTGCTCGATCACCGGATTCGGCCGCACCGGTCCGGATCGCGATCGGGCCGGGCTCGACCTCATCCTCCAGGCGGAGAGCGGGCTGATGAGCGTCACCGGCGAGCCGGGGCGGCCGCCGGTCAAGGTCGGCGTGCCGGCGGTGGATCTCGCCTCCGCCCTCTACGGCGCGTTCGCGATCGTGGCCGCGCTTCGCGCGCGCGACCGGACCGGCACGGGCCAGCTCATCGATCTCTCGCTGATCGAGAGCGGTGTCTCGCTCGCGATCTGGGAGTCCGGCGTGTACCTCACGACGGGCGAGATCCCCCGGCCGTTGGGCTCCGCGCATCGCGTGAGCGCGCCGTACCAGGCGTTCCGCACGGCCGATGGCTGGATCGCGATCGGGGCAACGAGCCCGCCGAACTGGACCGCCTTCTGCCGCGTGACCGGGCTCGAGCGGCTCGAGCGCGATCCCAAATGGCTGGACGCCGCGCTGCGCCACGAGCGCGCGACCGAGCTCGCGGCCATCATCGAGGCCGTGACCGTCACGAAGCCGACCGCCGAGTGGATGCGACTGCTCACGACGGCGGGCGTCCCCTGTGGACGGCTCAACGACCTCGCGACGGTGTTCGCGGATCCGCACCTCGCGGAGCGCGGGCTCTTCGTCGACCTCCCGCATCCGATCCTCGGGTCCGTCCGCGCGATCGGGTCGCCGCTCCATCTCTCGGACACGCCACCGGTCATGCGGCGCGCGGCGCCGCTCCTCGGCGAGCACACCCGCGAGGTCCTGACGGAGGCGGGGCTGCCCGCGGCGGAGATCGACGCCGCCCTTGTCGCGGTCGCGCGATGACGGTGCGGGTCGAGAAGCGCGAGGCGATCGCCTGGGTCACGTTCGACCGGCCCGAGGCCCGGAACGCCTTCACCCAGGAGATGTACACGGCGCTCTTCGACGCGTGCGCCGACCTCGCGGCCGACGACGCGATCCGCGTCGTCGTGCTCCAGGGCAAGGGCGACGAGGCGTTCGTATCCGGAAGCGACATCCGCAAGGTCGGCGAGATCAAGGGCCTCGAGGACGCCCTCGTCTACGAGAAGCACGTCGAACGCACGATCTCCGCGGTCGAGAAGCTTCCGAAGGCGACGATCGCGCTCATCCGAGGGGTCGCCGCGGGCGGCGGCGCCGCGCTCGCGCTCGCCTGCGACATCCGGATCGCCGCCGACAACGCGCGGTTCGGCGTGCCGATCGCGCGCACCGTCGGCAACACCTTGTCGTTGCGCAACATCGCGCGGCTCGTCCAGATCGTCGGGCCCGCGGTGACAAAGGAGCTGCTGTTCACCGGACGGCTCGCGACGGCCGTGGAGGCCCAGGCGGCAGGTGCGTTCAACGACGTCGTGCCCCTCGAGCGGATCGAGACCCACGTGGCCGCGCTCGCCGATCGCATCAGCAAGAACGCGCCGCTCACGATCCGGGCCACGAAGCTGGGCGTGCTCCGCGTCCTCGAGGCGGAGCGGGAACGTCTTGGGGCGGGCGAGGACATCGTCGAACTGGCGTACGGCTCGGAAGATTTCCGCGAGGGCGTGACCGCGTTCCTGGAGAAGCGCGCGCCGGTCTGGAAGGGCCGCTAGGCCTTCACGCGCGCGCGGGCGACGCCATCGGCGTGCGCGGCCGCGGTCACCGCCTTGGCGATCGCGGGCACGACCTGGGCATCGAACACCGACGGAAGGATGTACTCCGCCGACCGCAGCTCGGCGGGCACACTGTCGGCGAGCGCCGCGGCGGCGGCGAGCTCCATGTTCGTCGTGACGGTGCTCGCGCGGGCGTCGAGCAGCCCGCGGAACACGCCTGGGAAGGCGAGCACGTTGTTCACCTGATTCGGGAAGTCGCTCCGTCCGGTGGCCATCACGTCGACCTCCGGCGCGACCGCGATCGGGTCGACCTCGGGGTCGGGGTTCGCCATGGCGAAGACGATCCGCGGCTTCGCCATCGTTCGGACCATCTCGAGGCTCACAAGACGAGGGCCGGAGAGACCGATGAGGACGTTCGCGCCCTTGAGCGCATCCGCCAGAGACTGCGATGCGCCGGTCGCACCGATCTCCTCCGCGACGGCGCGCTTCTCGGGGTTGAGGTCGCTCCGCCGCGTCGTGACGGTCCCGCGATGGTCCAGGGCGAGCACGTGCTTCGCGCCGGCGACATGGAGCAGGCGGGTCGTGGCCAGCCCGGCCGCACCCGCGCCGAGCACGACCACGCGAAGGTCGTCGATGGTCACACCGCAGACCGCGGCGGCGTTGCGAAGGCCGGCGAGGACCACGATGGCCGTCCCGTGCTGGTCGTCGTGGAAGACGGGGATCTCGAGCCGCGAGCGAAGCTGACGCTCGATCTCGAAGCAGGCCGGCGCGGCGATGTCCTCGAGGTTGATGCCGCCGAACCCGACGGAGATCCGCGCGACCGTCTCCACGGTCTGCTCGACCGTTCCGGGCGCGATGACGATCGGGAACGCCGACACGCCCGCGAGATCCGCGAACAGAAGCGCTTTCCCTTCCATCACCGGCAGCGCGGCGAGCGGGCCGACGTCGCCGAGGCCGAGCACGGCGGTGCCATCCGAGATGATCGCGACCGCGTTGGCCCGCATTGTGAGGGCCCACGAGCGCTCCGGGTCCTTGGCGATCGCCATCGAGACCCGCGCGACGCCCGGTGTGTACACGAGCGACAGGTCGTCACGGTTGCGCACCGCGACGCGCCCGGCCATCGCGACCTTCCCGCCCAGGTGCATGAGGAACGTGCGGTCCGACACCGAGCGGACCACGACGCCTTTGACCTGCTGGAGGTCGGCCACCAGGTGCTCGCCGGTCGCCTCGTCCGATACGTCGACGGTGACGTCGCGGACGTGCTTCTTCGGCGTCGCCTCGACCAGGTCGATCGCCCCGAGACTGCCGCCGCGCGCGCCGATCGTCTTCGCGACCTCGGCGAACATCCCCGGATGGTTGTCGATCTCCAGACGGATGACGAGTCGATACGCGGGAGTGAGCACCGGAGGAATGTCGGTCACCGCGATCGAGGATACCTAGAGGCCGAGGTACGCGCTCCGCACGTTCGGGTCGTCGGCCATCTCGGCCGCTGACTTCGACAGCACGACGCGACCGTTCTCGATGACGCTCGCCGTGGTCGCGACCTCGAGCGCGCGGTGCACGTTCTGCTCCACGAGCAGGACCGTCACGCCGCGACCCACGATGTCCTTGAGCACGCGGAACACCTCGTCGACGAGGATCGGCGCGAGGCCGAGCGACGGCTCGTCGAGCATGAGGACCTCCGGCTTGCCCATGAGCCCGCGCCCGATCGCGGCCATCTGCTGCTCGCCACCGGAGAGCGTGCCCGCGAGCTGGGCCTTCCGCTCGGCGAGCCGCGGGAAGAGGTCGTACACCGTCCGGAGCGTCGTGGCCTGCTCGACGCGGGCGCGCGCGCTGTACGCGCCGAGCAGCAGGTTGTCCTCGACGCTCATGTTCGGCCACAGATGTCGGCCCTCGGGGACCTGGATGACGCCTCGACCGACGATCTCGTGCGCCGAGAGCCCGGTGATGCGCTGGCCGTGCAAGAGGACCTCGCCCTCGAGCGCCGGGAGCAAGCCCGAGATCACGCGCAGCGTCGTCGTCTTCCCTGCCCCGTTGCTGCCGAGGAGCGTCGCCATCTTCGCCTCGTCGACGGTGAAGCTCACATCCCAGAGCGCCTGCACGTCGCCGTACGCGGCGGCGATGCTCCGGACCTCGAGGACCGCCGCCATCAGGACGCCACCGCGCGCTCGCCGAGGTACGCCTTGATGACGGCCGGGTCGTTCGCGATCTCGGCCGGCGTACCGAGGGCGATCCGCCGGCCGAGGTCCATGACCATGATCCGGTCCGAGAGCGACATGATCGCCTTCATCACGTGTTCGACCATCACGATGGTCACTCCGGAAGCGCGGATCTTCCGGATCAGCTCGATGATCCGCGCGCCCTCCGTCGGGTTGAGCCCCGCCGCGACCTCGTCGAGGAGCAGGACATCGGGGTGGGTCCCGAGGGCGCGGGCCACTTCGAGTCGTTTGCGGCGCGCGAGGGTGAGCGAGCGCCCGAGCGTCGCGCGATGCGGCGCGAGCTCGGTGAGCTCCAAGATGCGCTCGACCTCGTCCTTCGCCGCGCGCCCGCGCAGGCCGGTGCGGCCGTAGAGCACGCCGACCAAGACGTTCTTCTCTACCGTCATCTCGGGGAACGGCCGCACGATCTGGTGCGTCGTGGCGATGCCGAGGTGATTGATCGCGTGGGCCGACCGCCCGCCGATCTCGAGGCCCCGCAGCTTGATGGACCCGGCGCTCGGCTTGTACACGCCGGAGAGGAGCCGGAAGAGCGTCGTCTTCCCGGCGCCGTTCGGACCGATGAGCCCGAAGATCTCTCCGGTGCGGACCTCGAAGTCGACGCTGTTCACCGCGACGAGACCCCCGAAGGTCTTCGTCGCGCCGGCGCCGGAAAGGATCGTGGCCTCGGTCACGGATCGCCCTCGGTCCCGCGGGGCAGGACGAGCTTGCGGCCGGCGATGCCCAGCCGGGAGACGAGGCCGGCGATGCCGAGTGGCTCGAACATCACGATGACGACCAGGAGGACGCCGTAGATGAGCGTCGGCACGAATGGGTTCTGCACCAACGACGTGATGCGGTCCTGGACCGTGGAGTAGAGGATCGCCCCGAACAGCGGCCCCCAGATCGTGCCGATCCCGCCGACCACGGGCATGAGCACGAGCGAGATCGAGATGTTGAAGCTGAACATCGTCGACGGATCGAGGTACGAGAGCCGCGCGGCGTAGAGCGAGCCTGCCGCGCCGCAGAAGAACGCCGAGATCGCGAGCGCGATGACTTGCAGCCGCGCGGTCGGCACGCCGGCCGTCTCGGCGGCGTCGCGGTCCATGTTGATCGCGAACAGCCCGAGCCCGAACCGGCCGGCGCGGATCGCGATCGTGGTGATCATCGTCAGCGCGAACACGACCACGGTCGCGTAGTGCACCGTGATCGGGTCGTAGTTCCCGAGGCTCAGGCCGGTCACGCCGTGGGTGAGCTTGATCCCGATGATGTCGTCGACGTTCACGGCGAGCAGCCGCGTCGCCTCGCCGACGCCGATGGTCGCGATCGCGAAGAACGGGCCGCGAAGGCGCAGGGTCGGCGCGCCGACGAGGACCGAGTAGCCCGCGGCGATGAGGCCGGCGACCGGCATCGTGAGGAGCGGGTCCCAGTGCGCGCTGAACCAGAGGACGCCGGTCGTGTACGCGCCCATCCCGAGGAAGGCGGAGTGGCCGAACGAGATCTGCCCGGCGTAGCCGCCGATCATGTTCCAGGCCGCAGCGAGGATCGCGTACCACAGCAGGTAGAACGCGATCCGCTGGATGTTGAACGACCGCGGATCGATGATCGGGATGACCGCGACGATCGCCGAGAGCACCAGCACGGCGGCGACGTGGGCCCAGCTCGAGCGCGCGAGGACCATGGCGCGCTCGCGGGCCGCGATCACGCGAGCCGCCGGCGCCGAATGAGCGCGGCGAGTCCGCCGGGCATCACGACGAGGACGACCACGAGCACGACGAACGACACGAGGTTCTCGAGCGCGGGCTTCGAGAAGGTCACGGTGAGGTTCTCGGCGACCGCGAGCAGGAACGACGCGAGCGCCACGCCGACGATCGACTCGAGGCCGCCGAGCACGATGATGGTGAAGCTCTTCAGCTGCAGCACGCGACCGAAGTCCGGGTCGAACGAGAACACGAGCGTGAGCAGGGCGCCGGCGGTCGCGGCCAGAGAGGTCCCGAGGCCGAACGCGATCATCCCGACACGCTTGATGTCGATCCCCGCGAGCGCGCAGGCGTCGCGGTCCTGCGCGAGGGCCCGGATCGCGCGGCCGACGAAGGTGCGACGGAGGAAGAGCTCGAGCCCGACGAGGATGACGATGCCGGCGACGAACACCGCAAGGCGCGTCGCCGAGATGGTGACCCCGCCGACGTCCCACTTGGTCTGGACGTAGGCCGGGACGACGCCTCGGGTCTCGCCGCCGAAGATGAGGTACGCGCCGTACTCCATGACCAGCCAGGTCCCGAACAGCAGGAGGAGCGACACGATCGGCGGCTGGTTCGAGACGCGCCGCACGAGGAGGGTCTCGATGAGCGCGCCGAGGATGAACCCAAGCGGCGCGACGACGATCACGCTGAGGATGGGATCGAGACCGGTCCACTGCCACAGCACCCAGGTCGCGAACGCGCCGAGCATCATCGTGCCGGCGTTCGCGAGGTTGATGATCTTCATGACGCCGTAGATGAGGGCGAGCCCGTACGACGCACTCGCGTACAGGCCCGCCACCATCAACGCGCTGACGAGCGCCTCGATCAGTCGCATGGGTGAGCTACTTCGCCGGCAGGCGAAGCAAGCTTGCTTACTTCGTGGGTACTGGCACGATCGCCGTGCCGGTCGCGTTGTCCTTCGGCCAAATGAGGATCGTCTTGCCGCCGGGCAGGTTCTGGGTCATCACGTAGCTGTTCGTCGCCTGGCCGGTCTTGTCGAACTTGATCGACCCACCGGGAAAGATCGAGTTGTCCCAGGTGGTGCTCGCGAGGGTCTGACGGACCTTGTCCTTGTCGACGGAACCGGTCTTCTCGAGCGCCGTGTAGAGGATCCGCGCGGTCTCCCAGCCGGACGCGGCGTACCACTCCGGTGCGTCCTTCGTGTTCGCCTTCCACATGTCGACCCACGCCTTCACGGCGTCGCCGGGCTGCTGCTGGTCGAACCACACCGCCGAGGTGATGTAATCGGTCGCCGCGCCGAGCTGGTCCTTCGCCGACTGGTCCGGACCGCGCGCGCCGTATGTGATGTACAGGTGGTGCATCCCGAGCTGCGAGTACTGGCGCTGCATGGTGATGAAGTCGGGAAGGTGGGCGTCGGCCATGAACGCATCCGCGTTCGTGTCCTTCACCTTCTGGAGCAGTGAGGTGAAGTCCTTGCCGTTGAGGTCGAACGGCTCGTTGAGGACGATCTGGAAGCGAGCCGCCTCGCCATCCTTCAGGCCGTCGGAGAACTCCTTCCCGTGCGATGAGTTCTCGTAGACGATGGCCATCTTCAGCGGCTTGGGCAGCTTGCCGGCGTCCTGCTGTGTACGCAGGAAGTCGAGCTGGGTGTGCGAGAGGCCCTGGATCGTCGCGAGGACCCCGAACGCCCAGGTGTTGTCGACGTAGCTCGACGATGACGCGCCACCGCCGTTGACGTACGGGATCTTGTAGCGGTTCGCGACCTTGATCTCCTGCGTCACGAGGGCGGTGTTGTAGCCGCCGAGCAGGAAGTCCACGTTGTCCTGGGTGATGAGCTTCTCGTAGAGCTGCGCGCTCGTCGCGCCGTCGTCCTTGTTGTCTTCGATCCGCAGGTCGAGCTTGACCTTCTTGCCCGCGATGGTGAGACCACCCTTGTCGTTGACCTGCTTCGTGTAGAGGACGTATGCGTCGTTGATGTACTGGCCGGTCTTCGCGTCGGCCCCGGAGAGCGGCAGGACCGCGCCGATCTTGAGGGTGTCCGGGATATTCGCGGCGGCGTTCGGCGTGGCCGCGCCGGTCACGGCTGTGCCACCCGTGCCTCCGCCACCGCAGGCCGCGACGACGAAGGCCGCGACGAGCGCGACCGCTCCGAGTCTCCGCATGTGTTTCATCCTCCCCCGAGTGCTTGGGACGCGGCGATTATGCGCGTCCGTCCGCCTGGCGCTACGGACATTCGCCCCAGTGAAAAATGCCGGTGGTCCCCATCCGCCAGACAGCCGCCCGTCCGCCGTCGGAGCCGATCACCCACACCTCGGAACCCCGTGTGAATAGACCTCGGAGCGTGCAGGTCGTGCCGAGCGCCACCGTCACGGGGGCCGGGGCGGCCGGGCCCGTGGTCGTGAAGCGCAGGAGCGTGCCGCCGTCGCCGGCGACGTACGTCACGTCGCCGGCCCGGACCGCGGCGCGGTACGTCACCTTCGGAGCGGGGATCGAGGTCCACCCGCTCTGCCAGAAGAGGATCGTGCCGTCGTCGCCGGCGACGACGGCATCGTCGACCGATCGCGCGGCGACCGCGCGCAACGTCGCGGTCACGCCGCTCCCGACCGGGCGCCAGCCCGCGGCCTCGAGGCGAAAGGTCACCCCACCGGCGCCGGCGGCCCACGCCGAGAGCGGACCGAACGCGGCCACGGCGTAGAGGTCGTCGTCGATGCCCACGGCGTAGGGCCCCCAGCCGCCGGCGCTCTGCCGCTGCACGGTCCCGGCACGGCCGACGACGAGCACGCCGTCCGCGAGCGGCGCGACGCCGAGGAAGTCATCGAGCTGGACGGCGTCGGAGCGGATCGTCTGCTCGCGGTCGTCGATCGTGATGACCCTGCCGCCGCCACCGACCGCGATCGCGCGGTCGCCGACGCAGGCAATGGCGACGAGCGAGCGCGCGGTCGCGTCGATGAGCTCCCAGTGGTCGCCGGTGAACCGTCCGATGCCGCCGCCGTCGGAGACCACGTATACCGACGAGCCGGCGACGCAGCCGGCCGACAGCGTTTGCGTGAACACAAGGGGACCCGTGTCGATCGTCGGCGCGGGTGAGGGGATGACGAACGGCCGCGGCGATGGCGATGGGCTCGGCGCCGGACGCGCCAGCCGCGACGCGCCGATCCCGCCTGCGACCGCGACCGTGATGAGGACCAACCCGGCGATGACGGCGTACGTGAGCGAGCGATCCCCCTGAGGTGGCGGTGGTGGCTGCTCTCGGCTCACGCCATCGCTTCGAGCCGCTTGATGCGCTCCTCGATCGGCGGGTGGGTGTCGAAGAGGTGGTCGAACTGGAACGGGTGGTCCTTCAACGGGTTCGCGATATAGAGGGACGCGGTCGCCTTGTTCGCGACGCTCAGCACATGCTCGTCCGCCGCGATCTTGCGAAGGGCGTTCGCGAGGCCCTCCGGGTAGCGCGTGAGGAACGCGCCGGACGCGTCGGCGAGATATTCGCGCTGCCGTGAGACCGCGAGCTGGATGAGCGACGCGACGATCGGGGTGAGGATCGCGAGCACGAGGCCGACGATGAGGAGGATCCCCGCGCCGTTGCGGTCGCGGTCGCGGGACCGGCCGCCCCAGAACATCGAGCGCATGAGCCAGTCGGACAGGAGCGCGACGGTGCCCACGAGCACGGTGACGAGGAGCATCACCCGGATATCGCGGTTGCCGACGTGCGAGAGCTCGTGCGCGATGACGCCCTCGAGCTCGGAACGGTCCATCGTGTCCAGGAGGCCGCGGGTCACCGCAACTGACGCGTGCCTCGGGTCGCGCCCGGTGGCGAACGCGTTCGGCGCCGGGTCCTCGATCACGTAGAGCTTCGGGGTCGGGATGCCGAGCCCGAGGGCGAGGGTCTCCACGACGTCGCGGAGGACCTTCTCCTCGTCGTCCGGCACCTCGTGCGCGCGGCTCTGCGCGAGCACGAGCTTGTCGCCGGCGAAATACGAGACGAGCGACGAGCCCGCGGAGAAGGCGATCGCGAGCGGGACCAGCGCGATGCCCGCGCTCGAGCTGCCGCCCAGGATGTCGCCGAAGATGAACGCGAGCGCGACGACGAAGACGGTGAAGACCGCGATGAGCACGACGGTGCGCCAGCGGTTCTGCGCCTGCGCGTCGTACATCGAGACGCTCGGGACGAAGCTCGGTCCGGGTGTCGCGGTCATCGGACTAGCTGAACTTCACCTGCGGGACCGCGCGGTCCGTCTCGTCGGCGAGCTCGAAGTACTGCTCGGGCTTGAAGCCGAACGTGCTCGCGAGGATGTTGGTGGGGAACGTCTGGAGCGCCGTGTTGTAGTCGCGGACGTTGCCGTTGTAGAAGCGGCGGGCGAACGCGATCTTGTCCTCGGTCGCGGTGAGGTTCTCCGACAGATCCTTGAACTCCTGGACCGCCTGGAGCTGCGGGTAGTTCTCGGCGACGGCGAAGAGCGAGCGGAGCGCACCGGTGAGGACGTTCTCGGCCTGGGCCATCTGCTGCGGCTGCCCGGTGGCACCGGCCGCCACCGCGTCGGCGCGGGCCTTCGTGACCTCGTCGAACGTGCCGCGCTCGTGCGCCGCGTACCCCTTCACGGTCTCGATGAGGTTCGGGATGAGGTCGTGACGTCGCTTCAGCTGGATGTCGATGTCGGACCACGCCTCTTTCACGCGCTGGCGGAGCGTGATCAGGCGGTTGTAGGTCGTGATCAGGAACAGCCCGAGGATGACGACGATGACGATCAGGACGATCGAGATGTCCACTAGAGCTCTCCCCTTCTCGCGCGGATCAGGGCCATCCTAGCCCGCGAGGCCCTTGACGGCCTCCGCGATCGCATCGGCGTCGATCTTCGCGGCGTGCAGCAGCTCGGCCGGCTTGCCCGACGCGGGCATCTCGCGCACCGCGAGATGCGTGAAGCGCACGAGCTCGCCGGCGACGCCGGCGTCCGCGAGCGCGGCCAGGACCGCGTCGCCGAGGCCACCTTCGGCCCAGTGATCTTCGACGACGACCAAGAGCCCGCCCGTCGTCTGGACCGCGTCGACGAGCGCGTCGGCATCGATCGGCTTCACGGAGTACGCGTCGATGACCCGGACCTTAACGGTGTCCTTCAGCTGGTCCGCGGCCTTGATCGCCTCGTGCACGGTGATGCCGGCCGCGATCACCGCGACCGCGTCGTCCGCGCCGCCGCCGAGCACGATGCGCGAGCCGCCGATGCGGAACTCGTCGAAGCGATCGGTGTAGAGGATCGGCGTCTTCTCGCGCGTGGTGCGGATGTAGCTGATGCCCTTTCGGTCGGCCATGAGGCCGACGAGCCGCGCGGTCTGGTTCGCGTCGCACGGGTAGAGCACGGTGCTCCCGAAGACCGCGCGCATCATCGCGAGATCCTCGAGGGCCATCTGCGAGGGACCGTCCTCGCCGATCGACACGCCGGCGTGCGACCCGGAGAGGCGGATGTTCGCGCGCGAGATCGCGGCCATCCGGATGAAGTCGTACGCGCGGCTCATGAACGCGGCGAACGTCGAGGCGAACGGCACGAGGCCGAGCACCTGCATGCCGACGGCAGCGGAGATCATCTGCTGCTCGGCGATGTACATCTCGAAGAAGCGATCGGGCGCCGTCTTCTTGAAATCCTCGGCGTGGGTCGAGTTGCTCACTTCGGCGTCGAGCGCGACGACGTCGCCTCGCGCGGCGCCGAGCGCGGCGATCGCCTCGCCATACGCCTTCCGCGTCGCGAGCGGCTCGGTGTACGTGGCGAAGACCGGCCGCTTCGCCGGGGGCAGCGGGGCCGGGGTCCACGGGTCGGGCCTGAGGGTCGCGAATGTGATCGAAGGGACCGCGCCGAGCTCGGCGAGGGCCTGCTTCGCCTGATCGGCGTCGAGGGCCTTGCCGTGCCAGCCCTCCTTGTTCTCGATGAACGAGACGCCCTTGCCCTTGATCGTCTTCGCGACGATCACCGTCGGCCGCTCCGCCTGCCGCGCGCGGCCGATCGCCTCGTCGATCGCCGCAAGGTCGTGACCGTCGATGACGATCGGGTCGCAGCCGAACGCGCGCACGCGCGCGGCGTACGCGTCCACGTTCCACTCCAGCTCGGTCGGACCGCGCTGGCCGAGCCGGTTGATGTCGAAGATCGCGATGAAGTTCGAGAGGCCCTCGTGTCCGGCGTGGTCGAGACCCTCCCAGATGGATCCCTCGGCGAGCTCGCTGTCGCCGGTGAGGGTCCAGACGTGGAACGGCGCCTTGAGCACCCGCTTCGCGGCGAGCGCCTCGCCGACGGCGATCGGGAGGCCCTGGCCGAGCGAGCCGGTCGCGACGTCGGTCCACGGGAGCACCGGCGTCGGGTGGCCTTCCAATCTGCTTCCAAGCCTTCTGAACGTCATGAGCTCGGCGTCGTCGATCGCTCCCGCCGCGCGGAGCAGCGCGTAGTAGAGCGGCGACGCGTGGCCCTTGCTGAAGATGAGGTGATCGTTCGCGGGGTTCTTCGGCGCCGACCAGTCGTAGCGGAGATGACGGGCGAGGAGCACGGCCATCAGGTCCGCCGCGGAGAGCGACGAGGTCGGATGGCCCGAGCCCGCGGCCGTCGAGCAGCGGATCGAATCGGCGCGCAGCTGCCGCGCGAGCTCGCGGTAGACGTCGACCTTCGAGGGGGCCGGGCTCGCCGTGGCCATGGATTTACCCTAACCCCGAAGAAGGGGAGGCATGTATGGAGATCGGCATCTACGGCCTCGGTCGAATGGGCGGCAACATGGCTGTCCGCCTCGCCCAGGGTGGCCACCGGGTGGTCGCCTCGAATCGCAGCCGTGGCCCGGTCGACGAGGCCGCCCAGCAGGGCGCCGTCGCCGCGTACTCGATCCAGGAGATGGTCTCGAAGCTGCGCGCACCGCGCGTGCTCTGGTCGATGGTGCCCGCGGGCCCGGTCACCGACGAGGCGCTCGAGGCGTTCGCGAAGTACGCAAGCTCGGGCGACATCTTCGTCGACGGCGGCAACTCGAACTTCCACGATTCGCAGCGTCGCGCCGAGACCTACAGCGGACGGGGCTTCAAGTACCTCGACATCGGCGTGTCCGGCGGGATCTGGGGACTGAAGGTCGGCTACTGCATGATGGTCGGCGGGCCGGCCGACGCGGTCGCCACCGCGAAGCCGCTCCTCGACACGCTCGCGCCGCCGAACGGCTGGGCCCACTTCGGGAAGAGCGGCGCGGGCCACTTCACGAAGATGGTCCACAACGGGATCGAGTACGGGATGATGCAGGCCTACGGCGAAGGCTTCGAGCTCCTCCACGCGAGCGAGTTCGACCTCGACCTGCAGAAGGTGGCGCAGGTCTGGAACCAGGGCAGCGTCGTGCGGTCGTGGCTCCTCGAGCTCGCGGAGCGCGCCTTCGAGGCCGAGGGCAGCGACCTCGAGCACATCAAGGGCTACGTCGCGGACTCGGGCGAGGGCCGCTGGACGATCCTCGAGGCGATCGCCCACGACGTCCCGATGACCGCCCTCGCGCACTCCCTGTTCGCCCGCTTCACGTCGCGGCAGCCTGACAGCTACGCGATGAAGGTCGCCGCCGCGCTGCGCAACCAGTTCGGCGGACACGAAATCAAGACGGAATGAAAGCACAGCCGCTGTGACGGTCGCGCCGCCGCTGGCGAACCCGCTCCGCGCGGGACCGCGGATCGCGCGGACCCCGCAGCCATGCGCGCTCGTCATCTTCGGCGGCACCGGCGACCTCGCGGCGCGGAAGATCGTGCCGGCGCTCTACAACTTGGCACTGCAACGGCTCCTCCCGGCCGCGTTCGCCGTCGTCGGTGCCGCGCGCGCGGAGGCGACCGCGGAGCAGTTCCGCGAGTCACTGCACGGCGATCTCGTCAAGTACTCGCGCACGAAGCCGATCAACGAGGACGTGTGGCGGAGCTTCGCCGAGAACGTGCACTACGTCTCCACCCGCGACAGCGAGGGCTACGAGACGCTCCGCCACCGGCTCGCCGAGATCGACGTGAGCGCGGGCACGAACGGCAACCGGCTCTTCTACCTGGCCACGCCGCCGTCGGCGTACGGACCGATCATCGACCTGATCAAGGAGCACCGCCTGGCAGAGAACGTGAACGCGCGCGTCGTCATCGAGAAGCCGTTCGGCCACGACCTCGCGAGCGCCTCCGCGCTGTCGGAGAAGGTCCAGGGGGTCTTCACCGAGGACGAGATCTTCCGCATCGACCACTACCTCGGGAAGGAGACGGTCCAGAACATCCTCGTCCTGCGCTTCGCCAACGGGATCTTCGAGCCGGTCTGGAACCGCCAGTACGTGGATCACGTGCAGATCACCGTCGCCGAATCGCTCGGCATCGAGGAGCGCGGCGCGTACTACGAGCAGGCCGGCGCGATCCGCGACATCGTGCAGAACCACCTCCTCCAGCTCGTCGCGCTCGTCGGGATGGAGCCGCCGGTGTCGTTCGACTCGAAGGCGGTGCGCGACGAGAAGCTCAAGGTGCTCCGCGCGATCCGGCCGATCGCCGACGGCGAGATCGACTCGAACGTCGTGCGCGGGCAGTACGGCGCGGGGTTCATCGAAGGCGCGCCGGTCCGCGCGTACCGCGAGGAGGATGCCGTCTCACCGACCTCGACGACCGAGACGTTCATCGCGATCCGCGCGTTCATCGACAACTGGCGGTGGGAGGGGACGCCCTTCTACCTGCGCACCGGAAAGCGCCTGCCGAAGCGCACGACCGAGATCGCGATCCAGTTCCGCGCCGCGCCGCACGCGGTGTTCTCGGCCGAGGCGGCCGAGGGGATGGAGCCGAACGCGCTCGTCCTCCGGATCCAGCCCGACGAGGGCATCTCGCTGAAGTTCGGCGCGAAGGTGCCGGTGCAGGGCATCCGCATCCGCTCGGTGAACATGGACTTCGTCTACGGCGCATCGTTCATGGTCGACGCGCCGGATGCGTACGAGACGCTCATCCTCGACGCGCTGCGTGGCGACGCGACCCTGTTCACCCGGCAGGACGAGGTCGAGCAGCAGTGGCGGTTCGTCGATCCGATCGCGCAGGCGTGGGCGACCGGGCAGCGCGACCTTCCGATCTACCCCGCGGGCTCGTGGGGACCGACGGAGGCCGACCTCCTGATCGCGCGCGACGGCCGGACGTGGCGGAAGCCCTAGTGAGCGCCATGGCCGTCGTCGACGAGAGCGTGTGGGGCACGAAGGCCGACGGTGTGTCCGCGCTCGAGCGCGAGCTCGCGCGCCTTCGCCGCTCGAGCGGCGCGCACGCGACGGAGCAGGGCGTGTCCGTCGCGCGGGCGTCGGTGCTCAACCTCGTCGTGTTCGCGACGCGTGAGATCCATGCGCGCCGCGCCGCCGCGACGATCGACGATCTCGCGACGCGGCACCCCTCGCGGGCCATCGTCGTCGTGACCGACCGCGACCGCGCCGGAAAGGATCCCGAGCTCGAGATGCGGTGCCGTCTCCCCCACCCCGGCGCGGCCCAGCAGGTGAGCTACGAGCAGATCCTCATCCGCGCCCGCGGCGACGCGGATCGGCGGCTCGCGAGCGCGGTGATCCCGCTCCTGCTCCCCGATCTCCCGGTGTTCCTCTGGTGGACCGAGACACCACCGTTCGACGCGCCGCTCTTCGATGAGCTCCTGGCGCTCGCCGACCGGCTCATCCTCGACTCGGCCGATTTCGCGCGGCCCGATCGCACGCTGTCACGCGTGCACGCGATCGCGCGCGCGGGCCACGGACGGTACGGGGTCACCGACTTCAACTGGACGCGGATCACGCCGTGGCGCGAGCTCGTCATGCAGTTCTTCGACGTGCCCGCGTGGCGGCCGTTCCTCGACACGATCACCGGGATCCGCGTCGGCTTCGCGGTCGACGCCGACGGCCGCGAGATCCACCCGTCGCAGGCGCTCCTCTTCGTCGGCTGGCTCGCGTCTCGGCTCGGCTGGACCGCCGTCGAGCGGCTCGCGCCGTCGGAGGCGGGCGGACTGCTCTTCTCCATGAAGCGCGCGGACGGCGTCGAGATCCCGGTCCGCGTCCGTCCGCGGTTCATCCGCGGCCTCGAGGAGGGCGACCTCTCGGGTCTGCGCATCCAGTCAGAGCAGGGCGGGCAGCACGCGGAGTTCGTGGTGAAGCGCGCGGAGTCGAGCGCGCACGCGAGCGCTCTCGTGACCATCGGGGGGCGCGGCATGGCCGAGCGGATCGTGCCGCTCGCGCGGCCCGGCGTGGGCGACCTGCTCGGCGAAGAGCTCACGATCGCCCGCAGCGACCGGATCTACGAGGACGCGCTCGCGGCGCTCGTCGCGCTCACCCAGGGGTAGCGCCTCTGAGCAGGAAGCGCCCGACGGCACCGATGTTGCCGAGCGTTCGCGGGTGACCACCACGCTCGACGCCGGGCGGGTCCTCGCCGACCGCTACCGCCTCCTCGAACGGATCGACCGCGGCGGGACCGCCGAGGTCTGGCGGGCGCGCGACCAACGGCTCGACCGCGACGTCGCGGTGAAGATCCTCGGTCCCGAGGCCGATCCGGCGTTCCGCGAGCGATTCACCGCGGAGGCGCGGCGCGCCGCGGCGGTGATCCATCCCCACGTCGTCACCGTCTTCGACGAGGGCCAGGACGGCAGCGACGCGTTCATCGTGATGGAGGACGTGCGGGGCCGCTCGCTGCGCGACATCGTCGGCGAGCGTGGCGCGCTTCCGCCGGCCGAGGTCGCGACGCTCGTGCGCCAGATCGCGGGCGCGCTCGACGCGACGCACCGAGCGGGGCTCGTCCATCTCGACGTCAAGCCCGCGAACGTGATCGTCGACGAGGCGGGCAACGCGAAGCTCACCGACTTCGGCATCGCCCGCGCGGCGCGCGACAGCGACGAGCGCGAGCTCGTCGGCACGGCGCGCTACATCGCCCCCGAGCGCATCGAAGGCCGGCCGGTCACGGCTCGGACCGACGTGTACGGGCTCGCGCTCGTCGCGTACGAGCTCCTGGCCGGCCAGCCCGCGTTCGGCGGGGCCGAGAACGAGGATCTCCTCCGCGAGCGCCTCGAGCGCGGCGCGCCGCACGTGCGGTCGGTCGATCCCGGGTTGCCCGAAGGCGCCGACCTCGTCGTGGCGAAGGGCCTCGCGCGCGAGCCGGAGCTCCGCTACCCGACCGCCGGCGCGTTCGCCCAGGCGCTCTCCGACGCGGTGGACGATCCGGTCACCCGGGTCATCCGGCCGCTCATCGCAACGTCGGCCCGGCGGTGGCCGCGCCTCGACACGCTGCTCGCGCTCGGGCTCGTGCTCGTGCTGCTCCTGGGCGTCGTCGTGTTCTTCGCCAGGTTCCCCGCGACCGCGGCGCCGACCCCGACGGCCAGCGCGACCGCTGGTCTCGGCGTGCCGCGGGTCATCGGACTCAAGCTCGAGGCGGCGATCACCTCCCTGCAGGCCGCCGGCTTCAACGTGCGCTGGGACGTCTCGCCCGCCCAAGGCCAGAGCTGCGACGTCGTGAGCCAGGATCCCGGCGCCGGTGCGGCGGCCGCGCGCGGCACGTACGTGTCCGTCCTCTACATCGCGGGCAAGGACTGCACGAAGAAGGGTGGCTGACGTCGCCGCGCGGTCCGACACCGGGCTCGTGCGCGAGCGCAACGAGGACCGCTGGCTGGCCCGCGACTTCGCCGGCGTGACCCTCATCGCGGTCGCCGACGGCGTCGGGGGCGAGGCCGGCGGCGACGTCGCGAGCTCGGCCGCCATCGGGTCGCTCGCGAAGACCTTCCGCCCGCCGTCGTTCCGCGAGAGCGCGCGTACCGCGCTCGGCGACGCCGTGCAGCGGGCCAACGTCGCGGTGCTCGAGGCCGCGAAGGACGAGCGCTACCCGCGCGCGGCGACCACGCTCGTCGCGGCGGCGATCCGCGGGCGCGAGGCCGCCGTCGCGAACCTCGGCGACTCCCGCGCGTATCTCATCCGCGCGGCGGCCATCCGTCAGCTCACGACGGACCACAGCAGCGAGGCGACGAACGGCATCACGCGCTTCGTCGGCGATCCGCGGGGCACGCAGCCCGACATCTTCGTCGAGACGTTGCAGCCGGGCGACCGGCTCGTCCTCTGCTCCGACGGGCTCACCCGCCACGTGACCGACGAGGAGATCGCGGCGGCGATGGCCTCCGATCCGGCGCGCGCGGCGGACGCGCTCGTCGCCCTCGCCCGCGCGCGCGGTGGCGAGGACAACGTCACGGTGATCGTCTACGCGGCGCGGCGGCCCGCCATTCCGCGGTCGCTCGCCGGGCTGCTCATCCTCGCGCTGTTGATCCTCGTCGCGATCGCCGGCGCGCTCGGCGCGCTGCTGTCGACGCCGATCCCGACGGAGCCGACCCCGACCGTCTCACCCGGCGTCGCGCCGAGTCCCTAGCGCGCCGCGCGCGGTCGCGAGCGCGCGGCGGGGATCACGAAAGACGAAGAACGCGGCGGCGGCGAACGCGGCGAGGCCGGCGGACGCGAGGAGCCGTAACAGGACGGCCGCGATCGGGACGTCGCTCGGACCCGCGATCGGGCACTGGAACGACGGATAGAACTGGCAGTCGTACTGCCACGTCGGCAGGATGAAGAACATCGCCGCCTGCGAGGCCAGCACCGGCTGGCCCGAGACGAACGGGTAGAAGTACGCGAAGACCGCGACCGCGACCCCGAGGTAGGTGACGACGAACGCCCTGCGTCGTGTTTCCCACAAATACGCGAGCCAGCACGCGAGGGCGAGCAGGTAAAAAGGCAACGCGGTGAAGAAGTGGTAGAAGAACAGCACGCGCGAGATCGGGATCCAGGCGACGTACTGCGCCAGCATCGCGAACACCACGAAGCCGAGTGCTACGGAGCGCGCGCGGATCGCGGCGACCGCGCACCAGACCGTCGCGACGAGCGCGGCCCAGAAGAGCGCGATGTTCCCCGCGTCGTAGATGTACCCGTTCGCGCCCGCATCCGACTGGCCGAAGTACCAGTACACCGGCTTCAGCACGAACGGCCAGCTCCACCACGGTGACGCTGCCGGGTGCGGCGCGGTGAGGCCGGAGTGGTACCAGTACATCTGCTTCGTGAGCTCGACGAGGTCCCAGCCGTACGGCGCGGTCGGCCCGCCGAACCAGCGCACGTAGCTCGCGAGGTAGATGGCGACCGGGATGACGGCGAACGAGACGAACAGGAACGCCGCGTTCCGTCCCTTGCCGGCGAGGAGATCGAGCGGGCCGCCGGTCCCGGTGCGACCTCGTGCGTACGCGTAGCCGGTGACCGCGAGGGCCGCGACGAGCACGCCGGCGAGCGTGTAGAACGCGGCCCACTTCGACGCCGCGCCGAGGCCGAGCAGCACGCCCGCGATGAGGAGGTCGGCCCGCGCGGAGAGCCGTGGCCGGTGCGCCGCGACGATGAAGTACCACCCCGCGACGATGAAGAGGGCCACGTAGATGTCGTTCATGCCGATGCGCGCCTGCGCGAACATCGATCCGTCGGCGATGACCGCGACGCCGACGAGCGCCGGGATCAGCCGTGACGCGAAGAGCCGGCGGGCGAGGAGCACGAGGATGAAGGCCAGGAGCGCGGCGGCGACCACGCCCGGCAGGCGCCAGGCGAGGGCGAGCCGGCCCGTCTCGATGCGGTCGGCGGTCCCCGACGGTCCGAGGGCGACGAGCGTGTCGCCCGTGCCGTCGACCCCGAGGCTCGTCGCGGCGGTCGCGATGGCCGCGAACGGCGAAAGCCCGTGCACGTCGACGACGACGACGCGGCCGTCTGCGATCGCGTAGAGGAAGTCGGTCCGCGGCACGACGGCCATGGCCGTGACGCCGCTGGCGAACGTACCGGTGCGCGCGTTCGCGAGCGGCACCGAGTCGCGATGGCCGTCGTCCGTATCGATCGAGTCGAGGGTCGGCTCACCGTCCCGCGCGAGGACGATCGTGTTCGGGCCTTGCGCGTACGCGATCGCGCGCTCCTTCGCGATGCCGGGATAGGTCTTCGTCTCGGTCCAGGTCGCGGTGGCGATGACGTGCACCGTGCCGCTCAGGTCGAGCAGGTACATCTCGCTCGCGTCGAGCTTCGCGGCGGCGCCGATCGCGCCGCTCGGCACGATCGCGGGGGGATCAGTGCCATCGCTGAAGGCCGTGGTGCTCGTCGCGGTGCCCACGATCGAGCGACCGGCGATGCGCGCGAACGCCGTGACCGGCCCGCCGCTGATCGGGGTCACGGTCCGCGTCGCGTCCGAGCGCGAGTACGCCAGCAGCTGGCCATTCGTCGCGACGAACACGCGATCTCCGTCGATCGCGATGGCCTGGGCCCGATCGTCGTACCGGCCGAGCGTCGACTGCGCCCCGTCGCGCGTGACGAGCTCGACCAGCCCGTCGTGGGCGTACGCGCGCGTCCCGTCGTTCGCCACGGCGAACGCGGTCACGTTCGCGGGCGCGGAGTCGGTCCCGACCACGCGATCGTCACCGAACGCGAGGATCCCGAGGGCCATGACCTCCTTCGCGAGGTGCGGGTGCGTCCATTCGTACGGCTCGCGCTGCGCGAGGAGCTCGAACGCGGTACGGGCGTGGTAGACCTCGTCGAAGTACATGTCGCGCGGCCAGTCGAGACGGAACCCGCGCGTCCCGAGCACCGCGAGCGCGACGGCGAGCGCGATGAGGATGTCGCGCCGCAGCGCCGGACCGCCGATCCCGAATCCGGCGGGCAGGGCCCAGCGCGCCGGCGCCGCCTCCAGTAGCTCCGCGCTCGGCACCGGCGCGACGTCGAGCGCCAGCGTCGGCTCGAATCGCGCCTCGCCGCGCGCGAGACGCCAGCAGATGAGGGCGGCGGTGATGAGCATCACGGCCGCGATCGCGATCTGACCGTTGCGCCCGAAGACCGTCGCGTCCAACCAATCCGGCGCCTGCAGGTCGTTCTGGGGGTACCGGGTGAACGCGAAGTAGAGCGTCACGAAGAAACCGCCCCCGAGGACGCAGTACGGCACGAGCATCCGCGCGCGCGTGACCGCGAACGGCAGGAGGAGCGCGAACGCCGGGAAGAGGTAGCGCTCGTGCGCGCGCGTCGGGAGGAAGTAGAAGGCCAGCACTGTCGCGGCGCCGACCGCGAGGAGCGCGGCGGTGTCGCGCCGCCACCACAGTGGCACGACCGAGGCGATGAGGCCGATCGCGAGCAGGATGCCACCGGGCACGACCCACGCAGCGTCGTCCTTCCAGAAGTCGAGCGCGATGGACCAACCGTTGAACGCGTAGAGCGACGAGTACGGGTACGTCTCGGACGCGCTCCGCACGAGGCCGACGAACGCGCCGGGGGTCATCCCGAACGGCAGCGCCAGGGCGGCCATGGTCGCGAGCGCCGCACCCGCAGACCGGAGCAGCGGGCCCCAGTCGCGCGAACGGACGAGCTCGACGAGCCCCGCGACGAGGATGACCGCCAGCACGAGCCCGAACTGCGGCTTCGTCATCGCGGCAAGACCGGCGAACAGCCCGGCGAGCCACCACCGCCGCGCGCCCGCCGCGAGCAGGGCGGCGAGGAACGGGACCGTGCCGACGGCATCGACCTGGCCCCAGTACGGCCCGGCGAAGATCGGCGCCGGCTGCAGCATCCAGAGCCCCGCGGCGAGGATCGCCGCCGTCTGGCCGGCATACCGCCGCACGAGCGGCACGACGAGGAGGATGATGCCGACGTCCGCGGGGATGCTGATCGCCTTCACCGCGAACCGGAGCACATCGCCGTCGAACAGGACACCGAGCAGCCAGAGCACGTAGAGGAATCCGGGTGGGTAGTCGCTGAAGTAACCCGGCTCGTAGAACCGCCCCGCCCCGACCGACGCGAGCTTCTCGGCCCACGCCATGAACGTGCCGACGTCGGAGGGGAAGCCCGGGGCCCGCGTGACGAGCAGCCGTAGCGCGACGCCGACGATGATGATGACCGCGATCGCGACGTTCGCGCGGCGGCGCCGGGTATCGCTGCCGTTCATTGCCAGAAGCCGTAGCGGATGATCGCCACAGTCGCGTAGACGTTCATCACAATGGCGAGCCCGCAGGCCACGAGGAACAGGATCGAGGGCCGCGAGCGCCACACGCCGTTCCGGAGCGCGTCACCACCGAGCGCGAGGGCGATGAGGAACGGCTGCGCGTCGATGCTGAAGCGGTAGCCGAACTGCGCGAAGCCGACGGTGCCGTGCGTGACGTCGGGCACGAGCGCGAGCCCGGCCGCGAGGGCGGTCGCCGCGACGACGATCGAGCGCCGCACGTCCTGCAAGCCCGCGAACACGAAGAGGAACGCGGGGGTCACCAGGAACAGGCTCATCCCGACGAACCGCGGGCGCAGGAAATACCAGACGTTCGGCACGAGATCGGGCGGCTCCATGACGATCGCGTAGAGGTGCCGCGGCAGGTACTCGAGCGAGAAGAGCCCGTGGTCGAAGAAGAAGTCGCCCTCGGTCAGCCGCGCGTAGCCGGCATCCGACACGGTGCCCCAGCGCAGCAGGTTGTACCCGACGTACAGGAGGAAGAACGGCAGGCCGCCGGCGACGACGCGCGCGAACGCGGATCGGAACGTCGTGTCGCCGCGCCGGGCCACGAGGAGCGCGAGCGCCGGCGCCGCGGCGGCGACCGGCAGGCGCGCGAGCGCGGCGAGCCCGATGGCTGCGCCGACGCCCCACGCCGGACCGCCACGCGCGGCGACGAGGAACGCGATCGCGGTGAACAGCATCGCGACCGCGTGCGCCGCGAACCACGAGCGGCCATCCGCGCTGGAGAAGAGAAGCGTCGTGCCGAACGCGGAGAGAGCGGCACCGGTGATCGCGACCAGCCGCGGCGCGCCGTATGCGCGCAGCGCCGCGTAGAGGACGCCCGCCGACACGCCGCCGCAGACCTGCGACACGACGCCCTGCGCCGTGGCGGTGCCGAGCCAGACGAGCGGGATCGTGAGGATCGCCGGCAACGGCGGATACGCGACGCACCAACGGCCGTCACCGCACGAGAGCAGCTCGTTCAGCCACGGCGGATTCTCGGTGAGCCAGTACCGTCCGTGCACGAACGCCTCGGCCAGACGGCCGTAGTAGTCGTACACCGTCGGGGCGCCCCAGCCCGCGATGACGTAGCCCGCGACGGCGACGCAGCCGATCGCGACGGCTATCCAGCGATCCTTTATCACCGCGGCCTCCGGCCGCGTCCGCCGCAGGCGCTCACCGCAGCCGCCGGCCGCGTCCGCCGCAGGCGCCCATCATTCATCAGAACGCTAGCGTTATCCGGCTGTGACCGACCGGCTCGCGGGGCTGTCCTTCTTCTTCCCGGCGCGCAACGAAGAGCTGAACGTCCAGCCTTCGGTCTCGCGCGCGCTCGAGGTGCTGCCCGCGCTCGCCGACCGCCTCGAGGTCACGATCGTCGACGACGGGAGCACCGACCGGACCGGCGAGATCGCCGATACGCTCGCGCGCGAGGACCCGCGCGTGCGGGTCATCCACAACAGGCCGGGGCGCGGCTATGGCGGCGCGGTGCGCGCGGGCTTGGTCGCGGCGACGCAGCCGTTCGTCGCGTTCACCGACGGCGACCTGCAGTTCGACGTCGCGGACTTCGGGCGCCTCGCGGCGGCGATGGCGCCCGGCGTCGACGCGGTCATCGGCTATCGGATCAAGCGCGCCGACCCGTGGCGCCGCCTCGTCATCGCCGCCGTGTACAACCTCGTGATCCGGATCCTGTTCGCGGGCGGGTGGCGCGACGTGGACTGCGGGTTCAAGCTGTTCCGGGCGGACGTGTTCGAGCGCGTCCCGCTCGTGCGAGTGCGGTCGAACGGCGCGTTCTTCTCCGCCGAGCTGCTCATCAACCTCCGCGCGAGCGGGATCGTCATGCGCGAGGTCGGGCTCCCGCACCACCCGCGCCTGCATCACGAGCCGAAGGGCGCGCCGATACGGGTCATCCTGAAGGCGATCCGCGATCTGCTGCTGCTCCGCGTGTCGCTCTGGCTGAGCCGCCCCCGCTGACGCTCCGCCCTGTTCGAAGCTAGCGCTCGAGCCGCCAGATGTCGGCGTGGGTCTCGCGCTTCCGGATCACCGTCGCGCGCCCGCCGTCGATGAGCGCGACCGCCGGTCGCGGATGGTGGTTGTAGTTGGAGGCCATCGCGACGCTGTAGGCCCCGCAGGCCGGGATCGCGAGCACGTCGCCGGGCTCGGCGGTGGGGAGCGCGACGTCGCGGATGAGGAGGTCGCCGCTCTCGCAGTACTTGCCCGCGATCGCGACGTGCTCCGCCGGCGCTGCGGTCGCGCGCTCGGCGAGCGTCGCGGTGTACGCCGCGTCGTAGAGCGCGGGCCGGATGTTGTCCCCCATCCCGCCGTCGACCGAGACGAAGGTGCGGACGCCGGCGACGCGCTTCGTCCCGACGACCCGATACAGGGCCACCCCCGCGCGTCCGACGAGCGACCGGCCGGGCTCGACGTAGAGCGTGGCCTTCGCGCACTCCGGGTCCGACCGGATCGGCTCGCTCACCGCGCGCGCGTACGCGGCAAGGTCGAGGACCGGATCGCCGCTCCGGAGCGGGATCGCGAGGCCACCGCCGACGGCGATCTCGCTCACCTGCACGCCCGTCGCGGCGCGGACATCGCGCGAGAGCGCGACCAGGGCGAGGGCGAGCTCGCGGTAGCGCTCGGCCTCGTGCAGCTGCGTGCCGAGGTGCGCGTGGAGACCGACCAGCCGGAGGTTCTTCGTCGCGACGATGGCCCGGCACTGTTCGAGCGCGTCGCCACCGGCGATGGGCGCCCCGAATTTGCTGTCGAGCAGACCGGTGCGGAGGTGCGGGTGCGTGTCCGCGCCGATCCCCGGTGAGACCCGCAGCCACACCGGCTGCGGCCGGGGCCGTCGCGCGACCTGGACCCTCAGCCGCTCGATCTCGTCCGCCCCGTCGATGACGATGCGGCCCACCCCGAGGCGCAGCGCCGATCGGAGCTCGTCGTCGGTCTTCGCGTTCCCGTGCAGCTGCGTCCGCGCCATCCGGAACCCCGCGCGCTTCGCCGCGAGCAGCTCCCCGAGCGAGGCCGCGCTCGCGTCGGCACCCGCCTTCGCGACGATCGAGGCCACGCCGCGCAGACCGCAGGCCTTGATCGCGTAGGACACGCGGACCGGACGGTGCGCCCTGAACGCCTGGACGTAGCGGCGGTGCGCATCGCGGATCGTGGCCGCGTCGTAGACGTAGAGCGGCGTGCCGGACCGTTCCGCGAGCGCGGCGAGATCGACGTCGTGAACGCGCAGCCGCCCGCGCCGGTCCGCCGTCGTGTCGAGCGGCCAGATCGCCGGGTCTATCAGCCCGTGCCGCCCTGGGACTGGGATGGATCGTCGGGAAGGCTCTCGATGAATTGGCGGAACACGCCGATCTCGCCGCCGTTCTCGTCGTCACCGCCGCTCGCCGGGATGGACGCACGGTCCACCACGGATTCCGCGACGAGGATGCGCGCGTCGCAACGGACGGCGAGCGCGATCGCGTCGGACGCCCGCGAGTCGATCTCGACCTCGCGATCGTGCACCTGGAGGTAGACGCTGCCATGGAAGACGCTGCCCTGGCCCGACGAATCGGTGACCAGATCCTTCACCACGACGCGCGTGATCTCGACGCTCGCCGCCGACAGCATCGACATCATGAGGTCGTGCGTCAGCGGACGGTCGGCTGGGATCCCGGCGATCCGCGTCGCGATGCTGTGCGCCTGCTCGGCACCGATCCAGATGGGGACGAGGCGGTCCGAGTCCTGCGGCTGCAGGAGCACGACGTGTTGCCCGGTGAGGACGTGCACCCGCACCGATTCGACGGTGCAGAGCACCAGTCCCGAGCTTGGGCCCGAACGCTGCTCCGATGACTCGGGCACCCGAAAATGCTACCCGTACCTGCTGAACGG
>Ga0070698_100000373_pt1 | contig 46692 bp, 47 predicted proteins | sample KBSK1502metaG_FD_65477 | JGI IMG/M metagenome (GOLD analysis project Ga0070698, IMG submission 65477) | Corn, switchgrass and miscanthus rhizosphere microbial communities from Kellogg Biological Station, Michigan, USA - KBS K1-50-2 metaG | ecosystem: Host-associated > Plants > Roots >...
TTCCACTACGCGCTGAACGATTCCGGCTACCTGTTCCTCGGCACGTCGGAGAACGTGACACGCCATTCGCGTCTGTTCTCCACCGTCGACAAGGCGCACCGCATCTTCAAGCGGCGACCCCAGATCGAGCGGCGGCTGCCCGAGTTCCCTTTGACGGCGCCCGAAGGCGCCTTGCGCAGGGTGCCGCCGGCCCACCGGACCACGGCCGAGCACGAGCCGCTGCAGGCGCTGGCCGAGCGCCAGCTGCTCGACCGCTATAGCCCGGCCTATGTCGTCATCAACGCCGATGGCGAGCTGATTCACGGTTCGGGCCGGACCGGCAAATATCTCGAGCTGGCACCCGGCGCGCCGCGCATGGACATCTTCAGCATGGCGCGCACGGGATTGCGGACGGACCTGCGCGCCGGCCTCCACAAGGCGGTGAGCACCGGTCAGGTCGCCATCCAGAAGAATGTCATCGTCGGCACCAATGGCGGCCGCCAGACGATCGACCTCGCTATCCAGCCGATGCGCGCCGGCGCATCGCAGGAATCGCTCTATTTGGTGGTCTTCCAGGATGTCGGCGCCATCAAGGTGGCGTCCGAAGCCGAGCCGACCGACGCCATGGAGGAGCTCGAGAACGACAACGTCCGCCAGCTCGAAATGGAGCTCAGGACGACGCGCGAGCGCCTGCAGACGACCACCGAGGAGCTCGAATCCTCCAACGAAGAGTTGAAGTCGGGCAACGAAGAACTCAGCTCGATGAACGAGGAGCTGCAGTCGGCCAACGAGGAGCTGGAAACCTCCAAGGAGGAGCTGCAGTCGATCAACGAGGAGCTGCAGACGGTCAACGCCGAGCTCAACGCGCGCGTCGAGGAGCTGAGCCGCGCCAATTCGGATATCGGCAATCTGCTGGAGAGCACGCAGATCGCCACCGTGTTCCTCGACCGCAACCTCGCGGTGAAGAGCTTCACGCCGGCCGCCAGGGACGTCTTCCGCCTGGTCGAAAGCGACACCGGACGGCCGATCACCCATGTCCGAGCCCGCTTCCGGTCGGATACGGTGCAGGAGGATGCCGAGCGTGTGTTGCGCACGCTCGCCACCATCGAGCACCAGGTCGAAAGCAGCTACAACGACGCGCGCTACATGATGCGCATGATGCCCTATCGCACCGTCGACAACGTGATCGGCGGCGTGGTCATCACCTTCGTCGACATCACCAAGATATCCGCCGCCGAGACGCGCATCGGCGAGCTGACGCACGACCTGCGCAACCGCATCCAGAACCTCGAGACCCTGCTCAATCTCCTGCCGGTCGGCATCCTGATGTTCGAGAACCACCGGATCGACCAGGTGCGGGTCAACCGCTACGGCGCGCAGCTTCTGGGCGAGAGCGGCCAGACCGGCCAGACTTCCGACGGTGCGGGGCTGCGTCTGGTCACGGGGGCGCTGCGATTTTTCGAGGGCGACCGCGAGTTCGAGCTCGACCAGCATCCGCTGCAGCGCGTGGCCCGGTCCGGCGAACCGACGACCGGCTTCGAAGGCAAGCTGGTGCGAGCCGACGGCAGCCGGGTCGACGTGATGGTGTCGGCGACGCCGCTGTTCGACGAGGCGGGCAATGTGCGGGGCGCCATCGCCGTCCTTCTCGATATCTCGGAGCGCAAGGCCGCCGAAACCCACCAGCAGGTGCTGCTCTACGAGCTGCAGCATCGCGTCAAGAACATCCTGGCGACCATCGGCGCGCTGGCGACCCGCATGTTGCGCGACGGCAGATCGCTCGAGGATTTTTCCGCTGCCTTCCTCGGACGGCTGAGGGCGATGGCGACGACACACGACCTGCTGTCGCGGACCAACTGGGCCGGCGCCGATCTACGGCAATTGCTCGAGACCGTCATGCGCGGGCAGAGCCCGGCGCAAGGCGCCGTGATCCTAGAGGGACCCGAAATCCTGTTGACGCCGAACACGGCATCGACCCTGGGCATGGTGTTTTACGAGCTGGCCACGAACGCCGCCAAATATGGTGCTCTGTCCGAGGAGCGGGGCCGCATCGAGGTGTCGTGGCGGATCATGCCTGCCGCTGACGGCGATCGGCTGACCCTCGACTGGCGGGAAATCGATGGGCCCTCTCCCCCGGCTTCGATCGCCGAGGGCTTCGGCACCGGTTTCATCAGACGCAGCGTGGAATATGAGCTGCAGGGCACGGCGACGATGGAGCCATCGCCTACCGGCTTGCGTTGGGTTCTTGAGGTCCCTTCGAAGGGCAACGTTCAGCAGGCGTGAGCCAAAGCCGGAAAGTGCATGCCATCGATGCCTCCTGAACTCCGTGGTCTCAGGATCCTCGTGGTCGAGGATAATTTTCTCATGGCCGAATCGATGCGCGACCTGCTCGACGAATGCGGCTGCGAGACCGTGGGTCCCGCGCCACGCCTGGAGGTCGCGTTGGAGCTGGCCAGTCATGAGCTTCTCGACGGCGCTCTTCTCGACATCAATCTGGCGGGGGAGTACTGCTTTCCAGTTGCAAGACTGCTGCGCGAGCGAGGCGTGCCGTTCATGTTCCTGACGGGCTATGACGACTGTTCCATCGTTCCCGTGGCGTTCCGCGACGCGCCACGGCTTTTCAAGCCGTTCGATCGCCTCGAGGTTGCCGTCACGGCCGCCCGGCATTTTGTTCCGACGCCGTCCTGAGTGCCTGGAGACCGGCGGTGACCCTTCCGACGCATCAGCAGGATCGTCGACCTTGGCACGGAGGAAGGATCCTCGTTGCCGAGGACAACTACATGCTGGCCGATGTCATCTGCGATTTCCTGCGCGACTGCGGCCTCACGCCGGTCGGGCCGGCCGCCCGTTTGCCGGAGGCGAGCCGCCTCGCCCGCCAGCGCGCATTGGACGGCGCCGTGCTCGACCTCAAGCTCGGCGATCGCCTCTGCCTGCCGGTCTGCTCGATCCTGTCGGCCCGCCGGATTCCCTTCCTCTTCCTGACCGGCTACGGCGATCTGTCGCTGATCCCGCTCGAGTTCCGCTCCGTGCCCCTGATCTGCAAGCCGTTCGAAACCGACGAAATGAAATCGGCGCTCGCGGCCATGCTCGATCGCAGCCTGTCGGCCTTGGCACCCGGCGCCTCGTCAGCGGTCCGACCGAACTAGCTCAACGAGAGTTGACGGGCGACCGTGTGGCGGCGGAGCGCAGCCGCAATTGGGAGTCCTCGATCCGTTCGAAGCTGCGCGCCATCAGCCGGTCCTGACGCTTGCGATGGATGGCAAGGCCTTCGCGAATACGGCAAAGCCGAAGCCGGGCCTGCTCCATCCATTCGCGCCGATCGACGTAGATGGGCCTCGAGGGCGGCGCCGGGATCGATGGCTTGTGCGGCCGGTGCTGCTCGGCGCCAACCGCATCGCCGGACAGGCCGATCGTCAACAAACCGATGCGCTGCTGGCCGACGCTCGTCAGACGCAATCCGTCGGCGGCGTCTTCGACGAGAGCAAGCCTCATCAGCCGCTCGGCGTAACGGAAGGCGACATCGGCCGAGCCGTAGGCCACACGCCGCAACGCGATCTCTTCATTGGGGCTGAGAGGGACAATCAATCCGCGAACCATCGGATCCCCCTGCTCATTCAGCTCCAATCTAAGGCTCGCTTTGTTTACAGCTTCAAGACGGTTCTACCCACCGTCTGTGGATAGGGCGATGCGGCTCAACGGTTGGGGCTGAGCCGAAAATGCTTCTACCGCATTTGGGGTCGCGGCGCCCGAAAGCTCGGTCGTCGTCGCCCAGCCGCCGACGCCGCCGTGCTGGTGCCCCCCGGCGAGATCGCCGCCTTGCGCGCCGATGGCGATTTCACCCATGTCTTCGTCGCCGACCAACCGGCCATCATGATCTGGCGCACGCTCGGCCATTTCGAGAGCCTGCTGCCCGCGCCGCCCTTCCTGCGGCTCGGCCGCTCGCTGATTATCAACCGCGACCGCCTGCGCAAGGTCGAGACGCCCTCCCGGGCCGGCGCGCGCATCACCCTCGACGGCGTGCCGGAGCCGGTGACCTTGGGCCGCACTGCCGCCGCGCGTTTGCGCGAGGCGCTGGCGGGTTAAAGCTCTCTTGCCGGACTCGGCGCATTCACATGCGCCTGAGGGCCTCCAGGCCGCATCTAGAGTCATGAGCGGGCCTGGAGACCCGCGGTCCGGCAAGACGTCAATACCCCGCCGCGCGGTCGACGACGTCTTTCAGTGGCGCTCCATCCAGGAAGCGGCCGAGATTGTCGACGAACAGGCGGGCGACGAAGCGGTCGCGCTCGGGATGCGGGCCGCCGATGTGGGGCAGCACGACGATGCCGTCGGTGGTCCAGAACGGATGCTCGGCCGGCAATGGCTCCTGGCGGAAGACGTCGAGCATGGCGCCGGCGATCTTCCTGGCCTTCACGGCGGCGATCAGGTCGTCGTCCTTGATCAGATGCCCGCGGCCGAAATTCAGCAGCCAGGCCGTGGGCTTCATCTTCGCCAGGCGCTTGGCATCGATGAGATTGTCGGTGTCGGGTGTCGCCGGCAGCAACAGCAGCACGAAGTCGGACCGGCTCAGCACCTCGTCGGTCCGATCGGGCGGCAGGATTTCGGCGACGTTGGCCATCGGCGCCGGCCGCCGGCGCGTGCCGATCACCCGCATGCCCAGCGTGGAGACGATGCGGGCGACCTCCTGGCCGATGGCGCCCAGGCCCAGGATGCCCAGCGTCCTGCCGGTCAGCGGCTGGGCGACGGTGTGGACCCATTTGGCACTCTTCTGGTTCTCGACCGCTGTGCTGTAGGGCTTGGCGACGTGGAACAGCGCGCCGACGATGTTCTCGGGCATCGATTCGGTGTGCGTGCCGCGCGCGCAGGTGAGCGTCAGGCCGGCCGGCAGGTCGGGCAGCGCCAGCCAGCCCTCGACACCCGCACTCATCGCCTGCGCCCAGCGCAGCTTCGCCATCTTGGGCAACAGCCCGGCCGGGACCGCGCCGGCCATCAGCGCCTCGGTGCGGGCGAGCTGCTCGGCCGACGGCTTGTCCTTGCGCGGCAGAGTGTCGATGGCGACGCGGTCGGCAAGGCCGGCCGCCTTGATGGCGTCGAGATAGGCGGCGGTCGAATCGGTCCAGAGCAGGACATGGGCGCGATTGGTCACGGGTGAGCTCCAAAGGGTGTATCGGACGCACCGTAGCGGATAGGCTATGCAAATTGGAGACCGTCATGGACATAGCCTTCACCGTAAATGGCGAGCGCCGGCAGGTCGGCGCCCCCGAGACCGCCTCGTTGCTCGACGTGCTGCGCAATCAGCTTGGCCTGATGGGCACGCGCTACGGCTGCGGGCTGGAGCAATGCGGCAGCTGCATGGTGTTGGTCGACGGCCAGCCGACCTTCGCCTGCACGCGCGAGGTCGGCACGGTCGCGGGCCGCGCCGTGACGACGGTCGAAGGGCTGGGCACGGCCGCCAGGCCGCATCCGCTGCAGCAGGCTTTTCTCGACGAGCAAGCCGGCCAGTGCGGTTACTGCCTGAGCGGGATCCTGATGTCGGCCAAGGCGCTGCTCGACCGCACGCCCAATCCGAGCCGCGCCGAGGTCGTCGCCGCCCTCGACCGCCATCTCTGCCGCTGCGGGGCACATGTGCGCATCCTGCGCGCGGTCGAACGCGCCGTCGCGACCCTGCGCAACGGGAGGCCGGCATGAGCGCGCCCAATCTGCCGACAAGCCTGGTCGAAAATCCGCGGCTGGACCGCTGGATCCGCTTCCTGCCCGACCGCACCGTGCGCATCGCCACCGGCAAGGTCGAGATCGGCCAAGGCGTCGTCACCGCCCTCGGCCAGATCGCCGCCGACGAGCTCGACGTGCCGTTCGAGCGCGTCGCCGTGCTGTCCGGCGATACCACCGACGGACCCGACGAGATGTACACCACCTCGTCGCTGTCGATCGAGATGTCGGGCGGCTCGGTGCGCCTGGTCTGTGCCGAGGTGCGCGCCAAGGCGCTCGAGCGCGCGGCGCTCAGGCTGAACTGCAGCCGCGACGAGCTCTCGGTGGCCGACGGCCAGTTCCTGCAAAACGGCGCGGCGACCGGCCAGGACTACTGGACGGTCGCTGGCGAGATCGATCTCAGCCAGCCCGTCACCGGCACGGCGGCGCCCAAGCCCGCCGGCGCCTACAAGGTCGTCGGCCGCAGCGTGCCGCGCATTGACCTGCCCGCCAAGGTGAGTGGTGCGGCCTTCATCCACGACGTGCAGCCCAAGGACCTGTTGCATGCCCGCATGCTGCGCCAGCCCAATTCGCGCGCCACGCTGGCCTCGCTTGATGAGGCTGCCATCCGGCGCGCCGCGAAGGGCGAACTGCAGATCGTGCGTGACGCCAACTTCGTCGCCTTCGTCAGTCCCGTCGAATCGGTAGCCCAGGCCGCGGCGGTGGCCGCGCCGCTGCACGCGAAGTGGAACAACGTGCGGCGCATCGAGCCCGCGCAGCAGGAAGCGACCTGGCTGAAGGGCCAGCCCAGCGCGGACCGTCACATCGGCGCGCCCGCTCCGTCGAGCCCGCCCAAGCGGCCGGTGCAGATCACCGTGTCGCGGCCCTATGTAGCGCATGCCTCGATGGCGCCGTCCTGTGCGCTGGCCGAGTTTCGCGACGGTCATCTCACGGTGTGGTCGCACGGCCAGGGCATGCATCCGTTGCGCAAGAATCTCGCGGCGGTGCTGGAGCTGCCGGTCGAGGCCATCACCGCGCGCCATCTGCACGGCGCCGGTTGCTACGGCCACAACGGCGCCGACGATGCCGCGCTCGACGCCGCGCTGATCGCCTGCCGCCTGCCTGGCCGCTGCATCCGCGTGCAGTGGCGGCGCGAGGAGGAGTTCGGCTTCGAGCCGGTGGGCCCCGCCATGCTGGTGACCTTGCATGTCGATCTCGACGAACGCGGCCGGCCCGCCGACTGGACGACCGAGATCTGGAGCGGGACCCATGTCCAGCGCCCCGGCATGGGCAGCGGCTATTTGTTGGCGTCGGAGGCGCTCGCCAATCCGCCGCCCGAGGTCAAGCCGACCGATCCGCCGGAGGCGCGCGGCGGCGGCGGCACGCGCAACGCGGTGCCGCTCTACGACGTGCCGGCGCATCGCATCCTGCACCATCTGGTACAGCGGCCGCCCGTACGCACCTCGGCGCTGCGCGGGCTGGGCGCGCTGCCCAACGTCTACGCCATCGAGATGCTGATGGACGAGCTCGCGGCGCGCGCCGGCGAGGATCCCGTCGCCTATCGCCTTTCGATCCTGTCCGAGCCGCGCGCGCGGCGGCTGATCGAGACCGTAGCCGAGCGCGCCCGCTGGTCCTCGCGCGGGCCCGCCGGCAGCGGCAAAGGCCTGGGTCTCGCCTTCGCCCGCTACAAGAACCGCGCCGCCTATGCCGCGGTAGCCGCCGCCGTCACCGTGCAAGAGACGGTGAAGGTCGACCGCGTCTGGGCGGTCGTCGATGCCGGCCTGGTGGTCAATCCTGACGGGGCGCGGAACCAGCTCGAAGGCGGCATCGTGCAAGCGGTGAGCTGGACCCTGAAGGAGCAGGTCCGGTTCGACGAGACGGGCATCGCCTCGCGCGACTGGGAGACCTATCCGATCCTGCGCTTCAGCGAGGTGCCCGAGATCGCGGCCGAGCTGGTCGATGGCAACGGCAACCCCTCGTTGGGCGTCGGCGAGTGCACGGTCGGCCCGACTGCGGCCGCGATCGGCAACGCCGTCGCCCATGCACTGGGCGTGCGCATCCACGACATGCCGTTGACGCGTGATCGCGTCATGGCGGCGCTGCTGAAGATTTGACTGGTCAGACCGGAGCGACGATCCGGCAGTCGGCCCGGTTGACATACAAGTTGGAGGGCGGCCCGTAGATCGTGAAGCCGACACGCTGACCGCCGGCGACCGGCGGCAGATTGGCCTGCGCTTCCTCGACCAGGCTGCCGGAATTGGTGAAACGGCACGCCACCACAGGACTGATGGCGCCGGCGCTGTTGTTGCTGAGCTGGAGCACAACCTGCCAGCGCTGGCCGGCGATGACAGACAGCGCGGCATTGTCGATGATCGCGATGGGCACCGTGGGTCCCGCGGTGATGGGCACGCTGGAGAGCACCTGAACATTCGGCGTCTGCGCGCTGGTACCGGGCCTGGTCGCCTGTGCCTGTGGATTGAAGGCGCGATTCACCGGGTTGCTGAGATCGACCGGGCCGCGGCCGACAGTCTCGGGCGTCCAGATCTGGCCGGTGGCGGGATCGCGGAACTGCTGGGCGGCGGCAGCCGATGCAATCGCTGCACCGAGCATCGCCGAGATTGTCGCAAGACGCATGTCCGTCCTCCGCTCCTCAAGCTGCCTGTTGCGCCACCGTCGGCCCGTCGCCGGCCAGCGTCGTGCGTCGCATGTCGCGCGGCTCGTTGACAGGGAAGGGCCGCGCGCGGTGCATGGTCTGGCGGTTGTCCCACATCACTAGGTCGTCGACCCGCCATTTGTGGGTGTAGACGAACTCACGTTGCGTGGCGTGCTCGATCAGGTCGCGGAGGTAGCCGCGCGCCTCGGGCATCGGCCAGCCGACGATGCCGCCGGCGTGCGAGGACAGGTAAAGCGACTTGCGGCCGGTGACCGGATGGATGCGCACCATGCGCTGCAGCACCGGCTTGAACCGTTCGCGCTCCTCGTCGGTGAAATCGGTGAAGCCGATGACCTGGCGCGAGAACATCTGCGAATGCTCGCACACCATGTTCTCGACCTCGGCCTTGGTCTCCTCGTCGAGCGCATCGTAGGCTGCGCGCATGTCGGCGAACTGCGTGTTGCCGCCCTTCGACGGGATGCTGACGGCGTGCAGCAGCGAGTATTTTGCCGGCGTGGTCTTGAACGAGGAGTCGGAATGCCAGAGGCGGTTGCCGATGGCGAACAGGCGCCGGCGGTCCTCGCGCGCGAACGGCGTGTTGTTCTTGTCGAGGTTCGAGACGTCGGCGAAGGTCGTGGGCAGGCGGGCTTCGTTGGCGGCGCGCAGGCTGGTGCCGATGGCATGCTCGATCTCGCCCAGGCTTTTGGTGAAGGCGAGCTGCTGGGCATCGTCGATCTTCTGGTCGCGGAAGACCAGCACGGCGTACTTGTCCATGCCGGCATGGATGGCGGCCACCTCGTCCCTGGCGAGCGGTCGGCGCATGTCGATGCCATCGACCTCGGCCGCTAAGCACGGCCCGACTTGGCGGAAGGTGACTGTCATCGGCTTCTCCGTCTAGCGCAAGGGCGACCACGGTGCCGGGATGGCGAAGGTGCTCTGCTGCTTGTGCAGGATCGCGCTCTCGTGCCGGGGTGGCGGCCACTGGCCGGGTTTCATCGCCTTGGCGCGCAGCGTCTCGCGCTCGCCCATGTTCTTGTAGGCCCAGACATGGACCCATTGGTTGAGCCCGCCGATGTCGGTGAAGCCCGCGAAGATCAGCGGCGACACGGCGCTGCGCTCCTTGATGCGCGGGCTCCAGGCCTCGATCACCTTCGGGATGGCGCCCGGCCCGTAGGTATAGGTGCGGAACTCATAGAGATTGCCATGCTGGCCCGGCTCGAAGGCGGGCGAGAACGGCGCCGGGTGCAGGATCTTGCTTTCCATCTCGAGCACGAAGTCGGCGATCTTGGGCGGCCATACGCCTGTCTTCACCGCCTCGGCGCGGATCTGGTCGCGCTCGTTCAGGTCCTTGTAGGGCCAGATATGGATGATCTGGTTCAGCGTGCCGACTTCGGTGCGCCAGAAGCCGGCGATGCGCGACAGCTTGGAGCGGGCTTCGATCCGCTCGCCGAACGCCTGTTCGGCTTGCAGCGGCGTGCCGGGCTTCAAAAGATACGTGCGCATTTCGAAGATCATCGTTTCCTCCCTGTCTATTCGGCCGCGGCGGCGCGGGCCGGCCGGAACGCCGGCATCACCTCGGTGGCGAAGCGCTCGAGCTGCTCGAGACTGTCGGCCAGATGCGTGCCCAGCGGCATGGTGCAGATCACCCGCTCGAGGCCCGGATAGCGCTGCTCGACCTTCTTCAGTTCCTCGATGATGTCGGTCGGCGTGCCGGCCAGGAAGCCACCCGCCTTCACCGCATCCTCGATGCGCGGCAGCTTGGTGTTGGGCACCAGCCGCGGATCGCGCATCGCCGCAATCTGCTCCTCGGTGATGGCGCGCACCAGCCGCAGTTCGCCGAACATCTTCATGTTCTCTTCGTAGTAGTTGGCCGCCTTGCGCATCGCGGCCTCCCGGCTTTCGGCGATGCAGAACTGGTAGCCCAGCGCCAGGCGCTCGCCCGGCTCCAACTCGATGCCGCGCCGCTGATAGGCGGCGCGGAACTCCGTCATGTGCCGGTCGACGGCGCCGCCTTCGGCCGAGCCGCCGCCGATCACGCCGCTGATGCCGTACTTGGCCATGAAGTCGAAGGCGCGCTGCGAGCCGCTCTGGATCGGCTGCCAGCATTCCACCGGCCGGCGCAACGGCCGAGGCACCAGCGTCAGCTCCTTCAGCGTGTAGCCGCGATAGGGCACTTCCGGCGGGATCGTGAAGTATTTGCCCTTGTGGCTGAAGCGCTCCTCGTTGAAGGCCTTGTAGATGACCTCGACGCCTTCCTCGAACAGCTCGCGGTTGGCCTCCTGATCCATCAGCGGCGAGCCGAACGTCTCGACCTCGCGGGTGTGATAGCCGCGGCCGATGCCGAAGATCACGCGGCCGCCGGTCAGGATGTCGGCCATGGCATAGTCTTCAGCCAGCCTGAGCGGATGCCACATCGGCACGATGTTGAAGCCGCAGCCGATGTTGAGGTTCTTGGTCACGCCGCAGAGGTGCGTCGCCATCATCAGCAGGTTGGGGATGCACTCCGTTCCTTCCGGCTGGAAATGGTGCTCGGCCATCCAGAAGGTGTTATAGCCCAGCCGGTCCATCTGCCTGGCGTAGGCCACCGTCTTGTGCATCACATCGGCCAGCTGCTCGTTGGAATACCACCTGTCGTTGATCGGCTTGCCGAGATAGCCCACATCTTCGAGGTCGACCGAGCCGACATAGGAACTGTCGAACTTCGTAATCATGGCGTTTCCTCCGCTGTGCAGTTCCGCATGTTTCGGGGAGGCTGCCAATCGAAATCCGGTGCTTTAAAGTCATACCTGCCAGCGACCGCGGCTAGGACTTCGAGGGAGGTCAGGATGGGCAAGCAGTACAACCGCAGCGCCGAGGACCTCGGCAATATCGTCGGCCTCGAGCATGTCAACCTGCAGGTCGAGGACCAGGGTCTGACGACGCTGTTCTACATCAGCGGGCTGGGGCTGACGCGCGACCCCTACCTAATGACCAGCGTCGACAATATGTGGGTCAATGTCGGGCGCAGCCAGTTCCACCTGATCACCGGCAAGCCGCAGCACCTGCGCGGCCGGATCGGCCTGGTCGTGCCCGATCGCGACGCGCTGGTGAAGCGGCTGGAGAACGTGCGCAAGCCGCTCAAGGGTACCCGGTTCGCTTTCGTCGAGCATGCCGACCATGTCGAGACGACCTGCCCGTGGGGCAACCGCATCCTGTGCCACGACCCCGCGCCGCGCTTCGATGGCATGACGCTCGGCATGGCCTATGTCGAGTTCGACGTGCCGGCGGGCGCAGCCAAGGGCATCGCCGATTTCTATCGCCGCGTCTTCGACGCAACGGCGAGCCTCGACGGGACGGGCGATACGACGGCGGCGCGGATCTCGGCCGGCGCCGGCCAGGAGCTGGTGTTCCGCGAGACCAAGGCCAAGCCCGCGCCCTATGACGGGCACCACATCCAGGTCTATGTCGCGAATTTCTCCGGCCCGCACCGCCGGCTACTCGAGCGCAGTCTCGTCACCGAGGAGAGCAACCAGCATCAGTATCGCTTCGACACCATCGCCGATGCTGACGGCAAGCCGTTGTTCCAGATCGAGCACGAAGTGCGCAGCATGCGCCATCCGCTTTATGCGCGGCCGCTCGTCAATCGCAATCCCGCGCAGAGCAACCGCAACTACGTGTCGGGACGCGATGCCTGGGTGCCCGATCCGATGGAAGAGGAGATGGACGACCCACGCACGGCCGCACGCCAGCGCCGCTTCGAGAACGTGACCCGCCGCCGCGCCGCGGAGTAGCGCTTTTCATGTCGTCCTGAGCGCAGCGAAGGACCTCATCGCCGTTTGCCATGGGCATGAGATCCTTCGCTGCGCTCAGGATGACAGGAGGAGCAGAGTCGCGCCCCCAGCCCTGAGGAAACGCCATGAAAATCACCGGCTACCAGGCCGCTACCCTCAACGTCCCGGAGGACGACCCGCTGGCCAATATGCCGGAGGAAGCTGGCCGCAAACGCCCCATCGTCACCCTGCGCCTGCGCACCGACGCCGGCATCGAGGGCATCGGCGTCACCCTCTATGGCGGCCGCATGACCGGCAGCCTGCGCACCGCTGTCGAGGAACTGGCCGCCCTGACCGTGGGCGAGGACCCCATGCGCATCGAGAAGATCGTCGCCAAGCTGCGACAGGGCACCGGCGATGCCTGTGGGCCGGGCGGCATCTTCACGTTGGCGCTGTCCGCCATCGACGTCGCGCTGTGGGACATCAAGGGCAAGGCTCTCGACCAGCCGCTGTGGAAGCTTCTAGGCGGCCATCGCGACCGCATCGCCACCTATGCTTCGGGCTCGCTGCGCCGCGGCCTCAGCGACGACCAGGCGCAGCGCGCCGCGGGCATCCTGCTTAAAAAGGGTTTTCGCGAGATGAAGACCCAGATGGCGCTGCCCGGCCGTCCGACGCCGGCCGAGGAAGTGCGCCGCGTGCGCGTGGTGCGCGACGCGATCGGCCCGGACATCAAGCTGATGTGCGACATCAACCAGCGCTGGCGGCCTGAGCAGGCGATCGATATCGGCAGCCGGGTCGAGGATGTCGGCCTGTTCTGGCTGGAGGACGTCACCGCGGCCGACGACTTTCCCGGCCTCGCCCGCGTCACCGCGGCGCTGAAAACCCCGGTCGCCGGCGGCGAATATGTCTGGGGCATCGTGCCCTTCCGCCACATGATCGAGGCCCGCTCGGTCGATATCGTCATGATCGACTTGGCCCGCGTGGGCGGCGTCAGCCAATGGATGAAGGTGGCCGGCATGGCCGAGGCCTTCAACCTGCCGGTGGTGAGCCACGTCATGCCGGAGATGCTGGTGCATCTCGTCGCCGCCTGCCCCAACGGGCTCACGGTCGAATACATGCCGTGGATGCTGGCGCTCTACGAGGAGACGCCGGCGATCGAAAACGGCGAGCTGGTCCTGCCCGACAAGCCCGGCCTCGGCCTCAGGTTCGACGAAAAGGCGATCGCCGCGTTCAAGGCCTGACGGCTTCTCCGCGCCCGGCGTGACGGTCCGCGGTCAGCTTATGTCGATCCAGGCCGGCGCATGATCGCTCGCGCCTTCGACGCCGCGCACCGCGCGATCGACGCCGCCCGTCCTGAGGCGGCCCTTGAGCGCGGGCGACAGCAGGAGGTGATCGATGCGCAAGCCCGCGTCGCGCTGCCAGCGCTGCCGCTTGTAATCCCAGAAGGTGTACATCGGCTTGTCGGGGAAGAGCGTGCGCAGCGCATCCGTCCAGCCCTGGTCGACGAGCTTCCTGTAGGCCGCGCGCGTCTCGGGCTGGACCAGCGCATCGTCCTGCCACGAGCGCATCGAATAGATGTCGAAGTCGGTCGGCACGGCATTGTAGTCGCCCGCCAGCACGACCGGCGCGCCGCTTTTCAGGAGCTTCTTCGCATGGTCCTGCAGGCGGCCGAACCAGGCAAGCTTGTAGGCGAATTTCGGTCCGGGCTGCGGGTTGCCGTTGGGCAGATAAAGACAGCCGACGAGGAGGCCGTCGACCGCCGCCTCGATGTATCGGCTCTGGATGTCGCTGCGGTCGCCGGGCAGCGTCTGGCGCGTGACGACGGGCATCGCCCGCCTGGCCAGGATGGCGACACCGTTCCACGTCTTCTGGCCGCGCCACACCGCGCGGTAGCCGGCTTGGCGCAACGGGGCTTCGGGAAAGGCCTCGTCGGCCGCCTTCAGCTCCTGCAGGCAGACGATGTCGGGCCGTGCGCTGTTCAGCCAGGCGAGCAGGTTGGGCAGACGGCGATTGACGTTGTTGATGTTGAAGGTCGCGATTTTCATGCCTCGGTCGCACGCGCTAACGCTTGTGCCGGCCGTGGATGATCAAGATCGTCAGTCCGATTCCGAGAAGGACGGCGGCGAGCAGGCCAAGCGCCATCCCGACGACACCCGCCCGGGTCATGGCGAAGCCGGGCTTGCCTGTGAACGGTTCCCATCCGACATAGATATAGATCACGCCCAGGCAGAGCACGAGCGTCAGGATGCCGACGGCGACCAGCGGTCCGATAGGGGGCTTGGATCGGCTTGCCATTGCCGAGCCCGATACGACACGTCCGCCGCGGAAGGAATGGCGGCGGACGTTCCCCGGCGAAGGTCACGATTTTCCCTCAAGCCCGCGATCGCGCCATCGATCTGCGGAAAATCCGCGAGCTGTCCTTACAGTTTGCCCGCAAGGCCTGCATCGACGGCGGCGGCCAAGTCGTCGTGCACCGAAACCGGCTGCACATAGGAGGGCCGGCCGTCCTCCAGTGTCTTGCGGCCGAGCCCTGTCCGCACCAGCACGCGCTTGCAGCCGGCGTGGAAGCCGGCCTTGAGGTCGTCCGCCTGGTCGTCGGCGCTGGGTCATGGCACGGCGTGCGACCTCGGGCTGGTTGGTGCAGATCGCCACGTCGTAGCCCGCCTGGTTCAACCGTGCGATCGCTCCAGCCGCCCCGGCAATCAGCTGCAAATCGTCCGGCGTCTTGATGTTGGTGCTGCGGTTAACGACCGCGACGCCGTCACGGTCGAGAAGGAAGAGCGGCATACGGCGTTCAACGCGCCGGGCCGCGCCAGGCTGCGGCGCTACGGCTGGTCCTTCACCGTGAAGGGAATGTCGCCTTCGATGGCCTCGACGCCCGACATGGCGCGCACCGACCAGTGCAGCTTGTAGTTTCCGGGAGGAAGAGTGGGCGCCCGCGCGAACAGGACCGCGGGCGCCGATTCCAGTCGAGGTTTGAGCCGTTCGACCAGCTTGCCGTCACTCATGATGTCGAGCGTCGAACGGACATGATCGACCGGCCGATCGAATCGCACGAAGAACTCGCTGCTGCGCCGGGCGATCACCGCGTTCGCCGCCGGCGCCGATTCCATGACTCGAAGGTCTTCGGCCCAAGCCGGCGCCGCGGCGCCCAGCATGCCGAAGGACGAAAAGGCGGATGACAGGCCGACAACGGCCAGGCGCCGCGACATCATGATGCCACTCAAGCATCAGCCCTGCGGCCTTGTCCATCTGCGCGAAGGCCACAGCCGTTCGGGCCAAAGGGATGCTACAAAGCCCACGGCCGCCGGCCGGCGCGCCCGATTTTCACGGAGCATGATGCTGCATTCTTCGTCCGACGCATCGCCCGCCGCCGACCGGCAGAGATGGGCTGAACGCCGTCGCAGTCTGGAGACCGGCCGCTACCGTGTCAGCCCTGATGGCCGCCGCGGCTGGCGGCGCAAGCGCGCCTTCGACCTCCTGGTGACCCTGTTCGGCAAGCTGCTGCAGCCGACGCCATTCCATGCACTTGGCCGGCGCAATGCGCTCGATCTCAGGCTGGTCGAGCTCGAGCTTGCCTTCCCGCATCTGCCGGCGGCCTTCGACGGCTACCGCATCCTTCACCTCAGCGATACCCATCTCGACCACTTCCCTGAGCTGGCGTCCGTTGCGCGCGGCCTATTGGCCGGTGTCGAGGTCGACATGCTGGCGCTGACCGGCGACGTGCACGGCAATCACCGTGCGCCGATCGCCCGCTCGACCGGGCTGCTGGCCGAGGCGCTGGACGGCGTGCGGGTGCGTGGCCCGCGGCTCGCCGTGCTCGGCAATCACGACCCAGCCGCCATGGCCGAGGCGCTGGAAGGCCTGGGCTTCGAGGTCCTGCTCAACCGCTCGCTGGTGGTGAAGCACGCCGGCCAGCGCCTTCATCTCACCGGGCTCGACGACGTCAATTGCTTCTACACCGAGGCGGCGCTGGCGGCGCTCGCGGCGCAACCGGACCACGACGCCTTCCGCATCGCTCTCGTGCACTCGGCGGAGATGGCCGACCACGCCGATGCCGCCGGCTGCGCGCTCTATCTTTGCGGCCACACCCATGGCGGCCAGATCTGCCTGCCCGGCGGCCGGCCGCTCGTCACCCAGCTCACGCGCTGCCGGCAGGCGGGGCGCGGCCTGTGGCGATGGGGAAGAATGACGGGCTACACAAGCTGCGGGCTCGGCGTCTCGGGTCCGCCGCTGCGCTTCAACTGCCGCGGCGAGGCGGCCGTCATCACTCTGCGCCGGCGGCCGTAGCCGCTGCTGCCGGACGCGACCGCCTGATGAACCGGTCGAGATACAGGAAGACGACCGGTGTCGTGTAAAGCGTCAGAACCTGGGACAACGCCAGGCCGCCGACAATGGCATAGCCGAGCGGTTGGCGAATCTCCGACCCCGTCCCGGCGCCGAGCATCAGCGGCACGCCACCCAGCAGTGCCGCCATGGTGGTCATCAGGATCGGCCGGAAACGCATGATGCAGGCGCGGTAGATCGAGTCTTCCGGGCCCAAGCCTTCGCTCCGTTCGACCTCGAGGGCGAAGTCGACCAGCATGATGCCGTTCTTCTTGACGATGCCGATCAGCAGGATGATGCCGATCATGGCGATCACGCTGAGATCCATATGCACCGCCATCAGCAGCAGCAAGGCGCCGATGCCGGCCGAAGGCAGGGTGGACAGGATGGTGATCGGATGGATCGCGCTCTCATAGAGGACGCCCAGAATGATGTAGATCACGATCAGCGCCGCGCCGATCAGCAGCGGCGTTCCCGAGAGCGACGCCTGGAAGGCTTGCGCGTTGCCCTGGAACGAAGTCGCGAGCGACAGCGGCTTGCCGGTCTCCTTCTCGATCTGCTGTATGGCGGCGACCGCATCGCCAAGCGCTACGCCCGGATTCAGGTTGAACGAGATCGTGACCGACGGGAACATGCCCTGATGGTTGACGACGATCGGCGACGGTTTGATGGTGCTGTCCACCAGTGTGCTCAGCGGCACCTGCTGGCCGACCGAAGAGTTCAGATAGATGTCGCGCAGTGCCTGCGGGCTGTACTGAAAGCGCGGATCGACCTCGAGCACGACGTGATACTGATTGAGTTGGGTAAAGATGGTCGAGACGATGCGCTGACCGAAGGCGTCGTCGAGCACGTTGTCGATCGTCGACGGAAGAATTCCGAAAGTCGATGCGACCTCGCGGTTGACGGCCACGTTGAGCATCGGTCCGGCGTTGGCCTGGTCGCTGGCGACATCGGTGATGCCGGGGATGGCTTTCATCTTCTTGACAAAGATCGCCGCCCAGTGCGTGAGTTCCGTCGAATCGGCATCGGTCAGGGTGTATTGATACTGCGTCTTTGCCAGGCGCGCGCCGATGGTGATGTCCTGCGCGGCTTGCATGTAGAGCGTGATGCCCTGGATTTTGGCCAGTTGCGTCCTCAGCCGATTGATGATCTGGTCGGCGCTGGCGTCGCGCTGATTGGCGGGCTTCAAGTTGATGAAGACGCGTCCCTGGTTGAGGGTCGCGGTCGGGCCGCCGGGACCGATGTAGTTGCTGACCGAGTCGATCGCCGGATCCTTCAGCAGGATATCGACCAGCGCCTGCTGGCGCTGGGCCATCGCGGGAAAGGAGATGTCCTGCGCGGCCTCGGTGATGCCGACGATCTGCCCGGTATCCTGCTGCGGGAAGAAGCCTTTGGGAATGACGACGTAGAGATAGCCGGTCAAGGCGATGGTGCCGAGCATCACCATCAGCGTGATGAAGCGGTGGCGCAGGACGATCTTCAGGCCATGCTCATAGAGCGCCAGAAGATTGTCGAAGCCGCGTTCGAATATCCGATAGAGCCGTCCGTGCTGCCTGTGGGCCTGGTCCTTCAAGAGGCGCGCGCACATCATCGGCGTCAGGGTCAGCGAGACGACGAGCGATAGAAGCAGCGAGACGGAGATCGTAACGGCGAATTCCTGGAACAATTTTCCGACATAACCGCCCATCAGGAACAGCGGGATGAACACGGCGATCAGCGACAAGGTGATGGAAATGATCGTGAATCCGATTTCCCGAGAGCCTTTGAGCGCGGCTTCCATGGGGCCGAGGCCCTGTTCGAGATGGCGCACGATGTTCTCGATCACGACGACGGCGTCGTCGACCACGAAGCCGACCGCGATCGACAAGGCCATCAGCGACAGATTGTCCAGACTGTAACCCAACGCATAGAGCACGGCGAACGTGCCGATGAGCGACAGCGGCACCGTCACCGCCGGAATGACGGTCGCCCAGAGATTGCGCAGGAACAGGAAGATCACCATCACCACCAGGGCGACGGTCAGCAGCAGCGTGAACTGCACGTCTGTCACGGCGGCGCGGATGGTGGTCGTCCGGTCGGCGACGATCGAGACCTTGATCGCCGGGGGCAACGAGGCCTCGAGCTGCGGAAGCAGGGCTTTGACGCGATCGACGGTGGCGATCACGTTGGCGCCCGGCACGCGCTGTACGGCGAGAATGACGGCGCGCTGCTTGTTCGACCAGCCCGCCAGCAGATCGTTCTCGGGGGCTTCGATCGCCTTGCCGATGTCGCGAATGCGCACCGGCGAGCCGTTGCGGTAGGCGACGATCAGCGCGTCGTAGGCCTCCGGCTTCAGCAATTGATCGTTGGTGTTGAGCGTATAGGTCTGACGAGGGCTGTTGAGCGTGCCTTTGGGCAGATCGACGTTGGCCTGGGCGATCACGCTGCGGACGTCCTCGAGGCCGATGCCGCGGGCCGCCAGCGCCTGGGGATTGACCTGAACCCGGATCGCGGGCTTCTGCTGGCCGCCGATACCGACCAGGCCGACACCGGAGATCTGCGAAATCTTCGGGAGGAGAATGCTTTCGGCATACGCATCGATGGTGGTGAGCGGCAAGGTGTCGGAGGTGAGCGCGAGAAGCAGGACCGGCGTCTCGGCCGGGTTCACTTTCCGGATCGTCGGCGGGTAAGGGATGTTGGTCGGAAGATAGGGACTTGCCGCATTGATGGCCGCCAGGACGTCCACCGCGGCACTGTCGACGGTGCGAGCGAGCTCGAATTGGACGGTGACCGAGGTGACGCCCAGCGCGCTTGTCGAGGCAAGTTGCGTGACGCCGGGAATTTGGCTCATCTGCTGTTCGAGCGGCGTCGCGACGGTCGATGCCATGGTCTGCGGATCCGCGCCGGGCAACTGAGCGGTGACGAGAATCGTCGGGTAGTTGACGTTCGGCAGCGCCGCAACCGGCAGCAGGGGATAGGTCGCGAGCCCGCACAGCAGCAACCCCGCCATGAGCAGGATCGTCGCGATCGGTCTGTTGATGAACGGTGCCGAGAAGTTCATGGGATGGCCTTCTCGACCGCGCTCTGCAGATCGGCTTGCTGGGCGGCCTTGCCGTGGAGCACTCGTACCGTGCTACCCTGCTGGAGCCTGTACTGGCCGTCGATGACGACCGTCTCGTTGGCCTTGAGGCCCGAGTCGATCAGGGCCTGGCCTTCGCTGATCTGCGCCACGGTGACGGGGCGCACCTCGGCCTTGCCGTCCGGCGAGATCACGTAGACGTAGGATCCGCTCTGGCCCTGTTGCACCGCCGGCGCGGCGATGGTCAGCCCGTCCTTTCGCGTGTCGACGAGCAGCCGGGCGTTGACCAGCTGGCCCGGCCACAACAGATGCGCGGTATTGGGAAAGGTCGCCTTGAGCTGAATCGTGCCCGTCGTCTGGGCGATCTGATTGTTGACCAGGAGGAGCTTGCCTTCATCCAGCTTGATCTTGTCGTCCTGGCTATAGGCGACCACCGTCAGCGGCCCTTTGGCCATTTGCAGCTGGATCTGCGGCAGCTCGGCTTGCGGCAGGGTGAAGATCAGCGAGATCGGTTCGACCTGCGTGACCACCACCAGGCCGTTGGGATCCGTCGGATGGATGATGTTGCCGACATCGATCTGCCGCACGCCGGTGACTCCCGGAATCGGCGACGTCAGCTTGGTATAAGAGAGCTGGACCTCGGCCTGCTCGATCAGCGCCTCGTCGGCTTTGATCGCGCTTTGCAGCTGGGCGACTTGCGCCTTCTGCGTGTCGGACAATTGCGGCGTTGCGTAGCCCTTGTTTTGCAGCTCCGTGTAGCGGCCCAGATTGGCGATTGCATTGGAGAGTTGCGCCTGGTCGCGCGTGCGGTTTGCAATCATCTGGTCGAGTTGCGCCTGATAGGGCCGTGGATCGATCTCGGCCAGCAGGTCGCCCGCCTTGACGGTTTGTCCCTCGGTGAACGCGATCCGGGTCAACTGGCCCTGGATCTGGCTGCGCACCACGTCGGTATTGTAGGCAATCACCGTCCCGACCCCGCGCAGATAGAGGGGGACGTCGTGGCTGACAACGGTGCTGGCAACAACCGGCACCGCGGGCGGCGCAAGCGGCGCTGCCGGCGGCTTGTCGAAAGGCTTAGCGAGCGAGAGGTAGAGGACTCCTGCGATCGCCAGCGCCGCCACCGACGAGGCCGCAGGGACGATGATTTTCCGGTTCATTGGCTGCCCTCCCCATGTAAGCAAATTGATTCAGCATCCGGGGGAGGCCGTTGCCGCGCCGGAAGATCGTGTGCTCCTCAGCGTGGCCGAGCCGGTGAATACGCCGGTCACCGGGCACGGTGGTGTGGCTGCCATCGGTGGCGAACCGCCGATCGTCGATGTCGATAGCGGAGAGGCGGTCGATGGAACGATCGGCGAGACGAACGTCGTCGAGATCGGTGGCAGCGGACTGAGCCCCGGGCTAGCCATCTCGGTGGACCCCAAGGGGATGCCGGCGCGTCCGGCCCTCAAGGTCGACGGAGCGGGCATCGACGAGGCGGCGCTGCCCGTTCCCGCACAGGCACTCGATGCAGCAGCCATGCCTCCTCCGTCGAACAACGCCGTCGCCGTTTGCGACGTCGGTCCTCCCGCACTGGAACAGCTCATCGTGGAGGATGGCGCCGGACTGGTGCCCGGCGCTGTCATTTCGGTCGCGCCCATCGGGATGCCGGTGGGCCCGACGGGCGAGCCCGACCCTATGGCAAGGGGAGACGTCGCGCTGAACGGTGAGGTGCCTACCCCATCCACCTGCGCCAGGGCTGAACTGCACACAAGAACTGTTGCCAGGGTCGCCATCGCAAAGTGCGTTTTCATGGCCTCAACCTCATGCGAGAGTGCGGCGATAGGCGGTCGGCGTGATGCCGGTCATCTTGTGAAACGCCGCGGTGAACGAGCTTGTTTCGCTGTAGCCGACGGTCAATCCGATATCGGTCACCGAGGGCGCGGGTTTCGCCAACAGAAGCTTGGCGTGTTCGATGCGACGGCGGTTATGATAGCGATGCGGCGGCAGGCCGAGCGATTGCTTGAAGGCCCGGCAGAAATAGTACGGGCTCAAGCCGACCAGTCGCGCGAGAGTGGCGAGCGTTATCGGCTCGGCAAGATGTTCTTCGATGTAGGTCGTGACGGTGCGCTGCTGCCAGGCGGCGAGGCCGCCCTTTGCCGGAGCTTCGATGCGTGGCGTCCCGGCATTGAGGCGAACGAGCTCGTGCGCCAGAACGGTGCCGAGGGCCTCGAAATAGGGGCTGCCGTCGGAGCTTGTATTCTCGATCAACCGCTTGAGCTTGAGCGCCGTTGCCGACAGCGTGGCATCCTCGAACAACAGCCGTGGCGACAAAGGCGCGGGTGCGACGCCCGCCTCGGGAGGCGCCGGCATCCGTGCAGGGTCGAAATAGAAATACACGATGCGCGTGAGAACGCGGGGCTCATGCCGCTCACAATACGTGTGACCGGCCGGTACGAGGGTGAGCTTGCGCGTCACGTCGCGCAGCGTCGATCGCGGCAGGCCGTCGACGAAGGTGTCGCCGTCGCTGCGCAGACCCTGGTCGCAGACGGCAAGAAGGTGCAGCGGGCCGCGAAAGCGAAATTCCAGCTTTTCACGCCGCGTGGCTTGCACGATCTCCGCTGCCATGCCGTCCCACGTCACGGTGTGGCGCTTCACGGCGTCGGCTGGATGGACCTCCACGCCGTGATCGGTCTCGGCGGCGATCGGCCGGTCGAGCAGCCGGTAAGCTTGCCTATCGGCGGCACCATACGGCGGCACAGTCGCGTACGATGAGGTCACTAGCATGGATTCGACCTTTGACGTTCGAGGTGGTTAGCTCACAGGTCCCGGCTCACTGGTGTGATTCTGTGGCTGGGACGACGCCAAATTAATCCCGTCAAGACGACCTTCTCCATCGCACCGAGGTTGCTTTGACTGCCGTGTTGGTATGGAGCTCTCATACCTTGGTTTAGCGGCGCGTGGATTTGGCAGCGCGCGCTGCGGACAGGGATTCACTGGCACAGGCAAGCCTCGGCGTTGGCACCGCCTGCGGCGGGCGGCTGGTCCGCTTCGTGCGCGATCGACGCGGCGCAGACTGCGTGCCAATCAGCGCGCGCCGATGTGCTTGCGCACCGTCTCCCTCAGCCGCCCGGCGCTGCGCTCGAGCGCCTGGCGCTCCTCTTCGGACATTTCAGGCTCCAGCACTTCGACGACGCCGTGGCGGCCGACAATGCTGGGCAACGACACCGTGGTGCCGAAGCGCGGATTGTAGGAGCCGGCGGGGAAGACCGAGCGTTCGTCGCGCAGGATCACTTCGGCGATGCGTGCCGACACCATGCCGATGCCGTACTGGCTGGCGCCGATGCCCTCGATGATGGTGATATTGGCGAAGCGCACGTCCTGCTCGACGGCCTTGCGGAACGTATCGAACTCGATCTTGTGGCGGGCCAGCAGATCGCGCACCGGCATGCCGCCGACCCTGGCCGAGGACCACAGGAACACACTCGACGTGCCGTGCTCGCCCACGACATTGGCTTCCACACTGGCCGGGTTGACGCCCAGCCGCTCGCCGACGTGAAGGCGAAAGCGCAGACTGTCGAGATAGGTGCTGGTGCCCATGACGCGGTCGTGGCCGGCGAGCTGGCGCGCCACGTCGACCAAGGGCTCGGGCGGATCGGTGGCGACCACGATCACCGCATTGGGCGCGGCTTTCACCAGCGTCGGCACGATGTCCTGATACACCTTCACGTTGGCCTCGAGCAGGCGCAGGCGGCCGGCCGGATCGCTGCGGTCGGTGGCGCCGCCCGCCTTTTCGTTGACGCCGGCGGTGATGATGGCCAGGCCCGCGTCAGCCAGGTCGGCATAGTCGCCGTCGCGGATCGTGACGATGGGCGAGAGCGCCACGCCGTAGTGCATGTCGGTCGCCACCGCCTTGGCGCGGGCACGGTTGCGGTTGACCAGCACGATCTCGCGCACCTGGGCACGCGAGGCCGCCGCCATGGCGATCGCGGAGCCGACCGCGCCGACACCGATGATGCCTAATTTCATGATCTTTCCCTCCGGTTCGAGCATGTCGCGCGGCTCGTCGATGGGCAACAAAGACCTATTGGCAATGTGCGATCGCGACTTCGGCATCGAGGTCGGACAGCACTTCGTCGCCGGGCCGTTTCATGCAAAAGAAAGCCTCGCGCGGTCTCAAGGCTGCGGCGGCCGGAAGTCCTGATCCGGATAGGACGACACTTTCGGAACCTGTATGACGACGGCGCTATGGTCGGTGCTTTGATGGCAGGCGTTGCAGGTTGCCGTGAGCTGTGCGTAGGCCTCGGCAAACTTCGCGGCATTGCCGCTCTTGATCGCTGCCGCCACGTCCTCCATCGGCGCCTTGGTGGTCGCGTCGATCAGGTCGGCCACGTTCATCGACCTGTAGGTCGGTATTGTGCGTGCCACCCTTTCGAAGGCGCTCTGCAGCTCGCGAAATTCGTAGGCTGCGTATGTCCAATTCTTCTCCTGCCCGGCCAACCCCAGCTTTGTGTGGCGCGGTTGAACGGCAATGGTCATCAAATCGCCGAAACTCGGCTGATAGGCTTGCGGCGCGGCGGCTTGTGGGCTGGCCGGCGTTTGAGCGTTTGCCAAGTTGAGGATGACGAGCGCAAGCGCGCCGGCAAGAAGGGTGAGCGGCATGCCAATTCTCAACAACGCTTCCTCCTCCCTATGCCGCGAGGCTGCGCGCTGGCGGCGCCATGAACTCGGGGCCGACCGGATCGGTGATCGCCTCGTCGAGAATGCGATCGATCTCCATCAGGGCCGACGCATCGAGCTTCCAGCCGGCGATCTGATCGACCGGCTGCAATTGCCCAGGCTGGCGTGCGCCCCATAGCGACGTCGTGATGCCCTGCTCGAGCATCCAGCGAACCGCGAGGTGAATGACCCGCTTGTCGAAGCGCCGCCGGGCAAGGTTGTCGAGCCGCTGCACGGCCGCGAGATACTTGTCAAATCGGGGCTTCTTGAATTTCGGGTCGCTGCGCCGCAGATCGTCGCCCGCGAACGTCGTATCCGGCCGCATCCGTCCCGAGAGCAGGCCGCGGCACAGCGCGCCATAGCCGAATATCGCGATCTTGTTGTCGAGGCAATAGGGCAGCAGATCGGCCTCGATGCCACGCTCGAACAGATTGTAGGGCGACTGCAACACGTGAACCGGCGCGGCAAGACGGAACCGCTCGAGCTGACGCAGCGAAAAATTGCTCACGCCGATGGCCCGGATCTTTCCCTGCACGAACAGGGTGTTCATCGCCTCGGCGGTTTCCTCGATCGTCACCAGCGGGTCAGGCCAGTGCACCTGGTAGATGTCGATATGGTCGGTTTGCAGACGGCGCAACGAGTCGTCGATCTCGCGCAGGATGCGCGCGCGGCTGGCATTGCGGAACACCCGGCCATGCACCCATTCGAGGCCGGTCTTGGTGGCGACAACGACGCGTGAGCGCAGGCCCCCCTCGGCAAGCGCCTTTCCGACAATTTCCTCGGAGCGGCCGAAGCCGTAGGCCGGAGCCGTGTCGATGACGTTGATGCCGTGCTCCAGCGCCGCCCGGATGGTGGAAATTGATTCGGCCTCATCGGTTCCGCCCCACATCCATCCGCCGATGGCCCAGGTGCCGAGCGCGACCGGTGACACTTTGAGCGAGGTGCCGGGAATATCGGCCAGCGCCATGCTGGGCACGGCCATGTTGTCCTGACGAGTCATGGTCTTCACTCCTTGTTTTGAGCGTGGTCCGCCTTCAACGCTTCCGGATCGACCGGCAACGCCCGAATGCGTTTGCCGGTGGCTGCGAAGATCGCGTTGCAGATCGCCGGCGCAATCGGCGGCACGCCGGGTTCGCCGACGCCGCCCGGTGGCGCGCTGCTCTCGACGAAGTGGACATGGGTCTGCGGCGTGATGTCGGTCCGCGCGACCTGATAGTCGCCGAAATTGCTTTGCTCGACGCGTCCCTGCTTGATGCTGATGTTGCTGTAGAGCGCGTTGCTGATCGCCATGATCACGGCGCCCTCGAACTGCGCCCGCACGCGATCCGGATTGACGATGAGACCGCAATCGAGGGCGACGTCGACCCGCGGTATCGTGACCTCGCCGTCATTGCCGACCGCGACCTCGGCGATCGCTGCCACGTAGGTGAGGAAGCTGCGATGGACCGCGACACCACGTCCCTGCCGCGGCGGCAATCGCCGGCCCCATTCGCTGTTCTGCACCACCAGGTCGAGAACGCCGCGCAATCGGCCGGTGTCGACCGGATAGGTATCGAGAGAGGCGCCGTAGTTTGGATAGTCGACCTTCATCGCGGCAAAATCGAGCTTGCGCGGCTGGCCAAGCAACTGCCGTAGATATTCGACCGGATCCTTGCCCGCCGCATGGGCAAGCTCGTCGGCGAACGAGCACACGGCGAAGGCGTGCGGCACGTTGTAGACCGATCGATACCAACCGATGCGGACGTGGTTGGCGGCCGGCCCGTTCTCGCAGCGCACGTTCGCGATCGCATAGGGCATGTCGGTGACGCCCTGCTGGAGCTCGCCGGCGCTGCCGTAGGTTACGTTCGGCTGGAACGTCGATTCGATGGCGGGAAACACCGTCCGATGAAGCCACGACGTCGGCTGGCCGTCCGCTGCCAGCCCCGCCTCGAGATGCTGGGCGCAGATCGCGTGATAGTAGTCGTGCTGGATCTCGTCCTCGCGGGTCCACGTCACCTTGACGGGCGCGCCGATCTGGCGCGCCAGCAGCGCGGCCTCTGCGACATAGTCGGGCTTCGACTTGCGGCCGAACCCACCACCCAGCAGGGTCACGTTGACGGTCACGTCGTCGGTCGGCAGGCCGAGCGTTTCCGCGACCGTTGTCCGGGCGCCCTGCGGATTTTGCGTGGGCGCCCAGACTTTGCACTTGTTCGCAACGACGCTGGCGACCGCGACCGGCACCTCCATGGGCGCGTGTGCGTAATACGGCACGAAATAGTCGGCCGAGATGCGGCGCTGGGCGGCGGCAAGGGCTGCGTCGACGTTGCCCTGGTTGCGCACGACACGACCCGACAGCTTCGCCGTGGCCTCGAGCTGGGCGCGATAGCCGCTCGAATCGTGGTCTGCATTGGGGCCGAAATCCCAGGTGATCTTGAGCTTCTGGCGACCCTGCTGCGCGGCCCAAGTGTTGCTGGCAATGACCGCGATCCCGCCCAGCGGCTTGAAACCCGACGGCATCGGGGTTGCCGGGATCGCCACCACCCGCTCGACGCCGGGGACCTTCAGCGCATCCGTGGCGTCGAAGGTCGAAGCCTTACCGCCATAGACCGGGCATCGTTCGACCGACGCATACTTCATTCCCGGCAGCACGACGTCGATGCCGTAGGTCGCCTTGCCGCGCACGATGTCGCCGAGATCGACGATTGGCATGGGTTTGCCGACGTAGCGGCGGTCGTCGGCCGGCTTGAACCGCAGCTCCAGGCGATCGGTCGGCGGCACCTCAAGCGTTGCCGCGACCTTGGCCACCTCGCCAAACGGAAGCTGCCGTCCGGTCGGGACGTGGACGATCGTGTGATTGCGCGCCCGGCAATCGCTCGCGCTCGCGGCCCACATATGCGCGGCCGCGGCTTCCAGCATCTGCCGCGCCGACGCGCCGGCCACCCGCATCGGCTGATAGAATTGCCGCATGCTGCGCGATCCATCGGTGTTCTGATCGCCGTATTTCGGATCGCCCTCGGCCTGGACGACCTTGACACGAGTCCAGTCGGCCTCCAGCTCGTCGGCGAGAACCATCGGCAATCCGGTGCGGATCCCGGTACCCATTTCCGAACGGTGCGCCACGATCGTCACCAGCCCGGTCTCGTCGATGGCGAGGTAAACGTTGGGCGAGAAGGTCGTCGGCGTCGCCGCCTCGGCGAACGGGAATTTGCGCCAGCCGACGTGGAAGCCCAGCACCAGGCCGGTCATGCCGGCGATGGCGTTGCGCCGGCTCATGTTCACGATCGCGGTCATTTCGTCGTCTCCGCCGCCGCCTTGATGGCCGCCCGGATCCGCAGATAGGTACCGCAACGGCAGATGTTGCCCGTCATCGCCGCCACGATCTCCTGATCGGAGGGCTGCGGGGTCTGCTTGAGCAGGGAAGCGGCCTGCATGATCTGACCCGGCTGGCAATAGCCGCATTGGGGAACGTTGTTCGCCTCCCAGGCGCGCTGAACCGGGTGAGCGCCGTCGAGGCTGAGACCTTCGATGGTCACGATGTCGTGTCCGTTGGCGTCGGCGAGCGTCGTGGTGCAGGAGCGGATCGCTTGGCCATCCATGTGGACCGTGCAAGCGCCGCACGCGCCGATGCCGCAGCCGAACTTGGTCCCGGTCAACCCGACAATGTCGCGGATCGCCCAAAGAAGCGGTGTCTGCGGGTCGGCGTCGACGTCGCGCCGCGTACCGTTGATCACAAGCGTTGCCATGGTGAAGTCTCCTTGATGCTCAGTTGCTGGGGGCCGGCGATGCGTGCGCGCTTGCCGACAAGCTCTTGAGGTAGGCGATCAGGTTCTGGCGGTCGGTGCTGCTGGGAACGCTGACGAACATCGTGGTGCCGTGAACCAGGCTGGAGGGATTCTGCAGCCACTTGTCCAGCGTGGCGCTGTTCCAGGTCAGATGCGCGCTCTTCAAGGCGGGCGAATACTTGAAGTCCGCCGCGCTGCCGCTCGCCTGTCCGAACACACCGGCGAGTGTCGGCCCCATCTTCTTCTCGCCAACCTTGGTCCCGTGACACGACGCGCAACGCACGGCGAAGTCATGCTGTCCCGCGACCGGGTCTTCAGTGGCGAACGCAAACGTCGAGCTCGAGACAAGAACAAGCACGGCAACACATGCGTGTGCCATGGTTCTCGTTTTCAGGCGGCGAGGCTTCCTTCGGATCATGTTGCGCGGCCTTTCAATCACGAAAGAGTTGCCTTGATGCCCGCTTCCTCGACGGCGATCAGGCCGAGAGCTGTCCAGTCGAGATCGCCATAGCCGCGAGCAATTCCGGTGATGAGGCGATCTCGCACGACGCTCACCGATGGCATCGGGACCGCGGCGCCCTCTGCCTCGGCAAGCGCCAGGCGCACATCCTTGAGCGCCAGCGGCAGAGGCAGCCCCGGCGCGTATGTCTCGGCGACGATCTTGTCGCCGTAGAGTCGGTGGGCGCGCCCGCCAAACATCGTATTGGTGAGGATCGCGACGAAAGGCCTGGGATCGAGCCCACGCTTGCGGAGCAGGGCGACGGTTTCGCCGAGCATCTCCAGCGTCGTCGCCATCATCATATTTCCGAGCAGCTTGATGAGGTTGGCATGCGCCGGATTGGCGCCAATGACGAAAGTCCGTTGCCCGAGAATGTCGGTGAGTGGCCGGCAGCGCTCGACATCGGCGGGAACCCCGGCAGCGACGATGAAGAGTTGGCGTGCCTTGGCGGCATCGGGATTTCCGAACACCGGCGCGGCGACATAGCCCTGCCCGTGACCCGCATGCGCGCTCGCGAGGTGAGACGCAGTGGCGGTGCTGATCGTGCTCATCGACAGATGAATTGCACCAGGCGTCAAGCCGAAGGCCAGACCGTCGGTGCCGAAGCGCGCGCGGCCAAACACGATATCGCGAACGGCGTCGTCGTCCGGCAGCATGCTGACGACGATCCTGCAATCGAACAGATCGGTGATATCGGTTGTGGCTTTGAGGCCGAGCGCGGCGAGCTTGCTGACCTGCTCCGCGCGACGGACATAGGCGACGACCCGACGTCCGGCTGCGGCAAGGTTGGCAGCCATCGCCGTTCCCATGTGGCCAAGACCGACAAAGCCGACGGCATCCTGCGCCGGCAGGCGGCCCTTCGATCCGGAAGCGACGCGTTGTTCGAGTGGCGCAGCCGCTGACACTCCGGCGCGGGAAAGCGGGGAGTCGAACTCGTCCTTGAGCATAGCGGGCCTCCTGTTCAAGCGCTGAAGAATGCGTGCACGCCGGGGAGGGCGGGGATGAGCAGGGATGCGCGCCGCCCATGTCCCGAATGTATTTGGCCCGCTGGAAATGACTTGGCCCGAATTGCCGTCATTGGCCCGGTCTTGCGCCTGTCTCGGAAACGAGACCCACCTCGCAACATCCGCTGGGTTGCGGACCCGGTGCGACATCGTTGATCGATGCGACAACGTGACGGGCAGTCGGCGATTTCCTCGCGACCTTCCAGTTCACCCTGCCGCCATACCAAGAACCCAAGTAGCGGCGATCAGCGCAAGCCAGCGCCAACTTCGGCAATTCAACCAAAGCCATTTCCCAGGGCGCCCCTACCTTGGTGACAAGGCACCCGTGCGGCGCCCCAGAGCATGCCGACCCGACAGTCACTGCATAGGAGCCCTCTCGTGACCCATCATGCCATCTGTTCCACGCGTCGCGGAATGCTGGTCGCGCCGTTCCTTGCCGCGCTGCCGCTCGCGCTGTCGGGTGCAACGGCGCGCGCAGGTCAGATCGATCCGACGGAGACGGCGGTCACGCTTGCCGACGCCATCAAGTGGAGTGCCTGGAGTGGCGGCCCGCCACGCAGCGGGGAAGTCGCCACCCTCTATGGCGACTTGGACAGGCCCGGGCCTTACCTCGTGCTGATGAAATGGAATCCCGGCTACATGAGCGCTCCGCATTCTTATGCCACCGATCGCCTCTCCCTGGTTCTGTCGGGCACATGGTGGGTGAACAGCGGCGCGGACTTCGATCCGGGCAATGCCGTTGCCGTTTCCGCTGGCGGCTTCGTCCGGCGCGTTGCCCACACGCCGCATTATGACGGCGTGAAGCGCGAGGCAAAGGAGCCCGCCGTGATCGCCCTGTTCGGGATTGCACCGGTGAAGCTCCAACTGGTCGATCCAGATCGACCGGCCTGGCGACGCGTCTGACTCCGGCGAGGCAGAGCATGGCCCCCTGAAATCTCAGCCGACAGACGGACGGAATCAGGAGAAGCAAATGAGCGGACTTGGAACGATCAAGGTCGTCGTGGGACTCTGTCTCGCGTCGGTAGCCAGCCCTGCTTGGGCCGACGGCAGCGCCTTCGTTGGCCGGTGGCACTTGAACCGGACGCAATCCACCCTGCCGCCCGGCGAGCCGGTGGCGAACGATGTCACGGCCGAGATTTCCCGCGTCGACAGCACTCATGTGCAATGGTCGCTCACTGTCCTCGCCTCACAGGGTCAAACAAGTGTCGAGACCTTCGACGCCGTGGCCAACGGCGAGTTCTATCCCATCAACGGCGATACCATCGCGGCTTTCAGCCTGATCGGAAACACCCTTCAGGCAACGTTCAAGGGCCCAACCGGGCAGACGGACACCATGACCTGCACGCTCGTGGCGGACCAAAAGAAGATGATCTGCAAAGGGGTACTGAGCAGCGGAGATGGCCGCACGACAACCTACGTCGACGTCTACGACAGGATGTAGACGCCGGACGTGCGAAATCGACGAACTTCAAAGAAATGGAGGCTGCGATGTCTCGCAGCAGAGTAGCGACGACGGCGATACCGCTCCTGATTGGCATCGGTCTCTTCCTGTCCGCTTGCGCGGAAGGCGCTGACTACCGCGGCGCCTACGGCTATCCGGCCTATAGCTCGTTCTATGGCGGTGGCTGGGAAGGCTGGCGCCACGGTTGGGATCATGGCTACCGCGACTTTGACCACGAGAGCCATGAGGCCTTTGCAGGCCACGAGGGCCATAGTGGCTGGGGCCACGGTTTCTCAGGACATGTCGGCTTTGGCGGGCGTGGTGGCGGCGGCGGGCATGGCGGTGGACATGGCGGTGGGGGTGGAGGCGGCGGCGGCCATCGCTGACGATCAAGAGGTCCGATCGTGAAGAACTTCTCTGAATTGACCGAGCAAGAACTGCTGGCGCTCGCCGTGTCCCTGGAGGAGGAAGACAACCGGACCTATGGCGACTTCGCCGAGGCCTTGCGCGATACCTATCCGGCAACGGCAAAGCTGTTCAGTGCAATGGCCGACGAGGAGGACCGGCATCGTCACCGCCTGCTCGATCTCTACCGTCAAAAGTTCGGCGAACACATCCCGTTGATCCGCCGCCAGGACGCAAGAGGATTCGTCGAGCGAAAGTCGGTGTGGCTGTTGCGCCCGCTCGGTCTCGACACGGTGCGTGCGCACGCCGAGCTGATGGAGGCGGAAAGCAAGCGGTTTTATGTGCGGGCGGCCCGTCATTCGTCCGATGCCTCGATCCGTCAGCTGCTGGGTGATCTCGCGGCCGAGGAGAAGCGCCACGAGGAAAAGGCGGTGCAACTCGAATCGCAATTCGTCACGCCCGAGATGGACAAGCAGGAGCACCAGTCGGAGCGGCGGCTGTTCGTGCTGCAGATCGTCCAACCCGGCCTTGCCGGCCTCATGGACGGTTCGGTTTCCACTCTGGCACCGCTCTTCGCCGCCGCCCTGGCCACCAAGGATAGCGGGCAGACGCTCCTCGTGGGACTCGCCGCGGCGATCGGCGCAGGCATCTCGATGGGCTTCGCGGAAGCGCTGTCCGACAACGGCTCGCTGACCGGGCGTGGCAGCCCGAGCCTGCGCGGCGTCGTCTGTGGTCTCATGACGATGCTCGGCGGCCTTGGCCACGCGCTGCCCTATCTCATCGCGGATTTCTGGACAGCGACGACGGTCGCCGCCGGTGTCGTCGCCGTCGAGCTTGCCGTCATCGCCTTCATCCGCAACCGCTGGATGGATACGCCGATACTGTCTGCGGCGCTCCAGGTGGTCGTTGGAGGCCTGCTCGTCTTCGGCACCGGAATCCTGATCGGCAGTTCCTAGCCTGGTGCGGCCGTACGAACGTGCGGCGAAGGGAACTAACGCCACGGTCGGATCGTTCCACATTCATGTCGTCTTGGAGCCTGTACGCGCCACGGGGCAAGAGGATGGAACGATGGGACGCACCGCCCGGATCCTGAGCTGGTCGGCCGGCATTTTCGTGGCCGTCATCGGCCTCGCCATCGGCGCGGCCTATCTCTTCCTGACCTCGGAGGACTTCCGCGGCCTGGTCGAAAGCCAGGCCAGCGCCTTCTCCGGCCGCAAGACCAGGATCGCCAAGATTTCGATCGACTGGGGCTCGACCGCACACGTGCACCTGGCCGGCGTCGAGGTGGCCAACGCCGACTGGGCCAAGGAACCCCACATGCTGAAGGCCGAGCAGGTCGATTTCGAGCTCAAGCTCTGGCCGCTGCTCAAGGGGGATCTCGTCCTGCCGAGCCTGGTGCTGCGCAAACCCGAGGTCGCGATCGAGACCGGCGACAAGGAGCAATTGAACTGGAGCCTCGGGGAAGCCCCGGTGACGACCGCCGCCGCCAAGGCGGTGACGCCCAAGGACCGCTTCCAGATACCGCTGATCGGCCGGCTCGAGATCACCGACGGACGTCTCGCCTACCGGGACCTCAAGCGCAAGCTCGAGCTCGACGGCACCGTGTCGACGGCGGAAGGCAAGGCCGGCGCCCAGCCGCAGGCCGAGCTGCAGCTCAAGGGCAAGCTCGAGAACCAGCCGCTGGCGGTCCACTTCGTCGGTGGCTCGGCCGTGATGCTGCGCGACACCGAGCAACCTTACCCGGTCAATCTCGACGTCGCCTATGGCGGGACCAAGCTAACCTTGAAGGGCACGCTGCAGGATCCCTTCCAATGGGCCGGCGCCGACGTCGAGCTGGCGCTTTCCGGTCCCAACCTCGCGGACATCTATCCGTTGCTCGGCATTCCCGGTCCGCCGACGCCGCCCTACCGGATCAGCGGCAGGCTCGACCGCGAGCCCGGCCTATGGAAGTTCGTCAACACCAAGTGGCACGCCGGCGACAGCGATCTTGCCGGCGACATCATGATCGACGAGCGCAAGAAGCCCGCCTTCCTGACCGCCAAGCTGGTCTCGCAGAATCTCGCCTTCAAGGACCTGGCGCCGCTGGTCGGCGCGCCGCCGGGCAAGAGCGGCAATGTCTCGGCCCAGCAGCGCCAGATCCAGCAGCAGCTCGAAGCCACCGGCGATCTGTTTCCCAACGTGCCGCTGCACACCGAGCGTCTGCGGGCGATGAACATGGACGTCACGCTCGACGCCAAGCGCGTCGTTGCGCCTGACTATCTGCCGGTGCAGGCACTGAACTTCCGAGTCCTGCTCAACAATGGCGTGGCGACGGCGCGCCCGCTCACCCTGGCGCTGATTGGCGGCGGCACCATCGCGGGCGAGATGGCAGTCGACGCGCAGACCGACATTCCCAAGGTGCGGGCGGCGCTCAAGGGCACGAACATCGAGCTCGGCATGTTCTTCCGAAACTCGCGTTATTTCGACACCACCAAGGGCAGGATCCAGGGGCAGGTCTCGCTCGTGGGGTCCGGCAAGTCGCTGGCCCAGGTGATGAGCGTCGCCGACGGCCATGTCGAGGCGGCGCTGGGCGGCGGATCGGTGAGCTCCCTGATGGTCAGCCTGGCCGGCCTGCAGATCTTCGACGCGCTGATCCTCTACGTGACCGGCGACAATCGCATCCCGATCCTCTGTGCGCTGGGCCGGCTCAACTTCCGGCATGGCACCGTCGTATTCGACAAGACGCTGCTCGATACCCGGAAATCGGTCCTCCACGTCGATGGCCAGGTCAACCTGCAGAGCCAGGTCGTCAAGGTCGAGGTCAAGGCCGATCCGAAATCGTTCGATCTTTTGGACCTGCACGGCCCGGTGATCGTCGAGGGCAAGATCCGCTCGCCCGCCACAAGGATCGGTCGCGCCATCCCGATCCCGACCCCCGTGTTCGGCGACGCCAAGGACGTGGCCTGCGATGCGGTGTCCCGGCAGTTGTTTTCGGGTCAGTAATGGGCGAGGCGCAGCAACTGCCGGCATCGCGCGGGGTAATCCCCGCACTGAAGAGATTTTCTCGTGAAACCGAGATCGCCCAATAGGCGTTTTTTCTACGGCGTCGTTAGCGGTCCAGCCAGGGAGCGAACCATGCGCGTCATGCCTCTCTTACTTGCAGCGACAGTGACTTTGGCCTCGATTGGCGGCGCATTTGCGGCCGGCGGTGGCGGCGGCGGTGGCGGCGGTGGAGGCGGTGGAGGCGGTGGAGGCGGCGGCGGCGGCGGCGCCGGGGGTGGCAATGGTGCTGGTGGCGGTAATGGCGGCGGCGTTGGCGTCGGTGGCGGCGTCGGATCCGGCGGTGTGGGGGTGGGCCCAGGCGCCAGCTCCGGGGCGCACGGCGGTGGCGCCAGCGCGACCGCACCAGGCGCTGGTGTGTCGAGCGGCGCGCCCGCGACCGCGCCAGGCAAAGGCATTTCGGGCGCGGCGACGACGAAGTCGCCGGGCACGTCGATGAAGGGCGGCGCCAGCGCCGTTGCGCCAGGCGCTGGCGTGTCGAGCGGCGCGCCCGCGACCGCGCCAGGCAAAGCTGTTTCGGGCGCGGCGCCGACGAAGTCGCCGGGCACGTCGATGAAGGGCGGCGCCAGTGCCGTTGCGCCAGGCGCTAGCGTGTCGAGCGGCGCGCCCGCGACCGCGCCAGGGACCACCATTTCAGGCGTAGCAACGGCGAAGTCCCCGGGCACGTCGATGGAGGGCGGCGCCAGCGCCATTGCGCCCGGCGCTGGCGTGTCGAGCGGCGCGCCCGCGACGGCCCCCGGCCAAACGCTGAAATAATCTGGTTGCTGGGGCGTACGCAGTAGCCACGCAATCGCCCGTAAAGCTCGCCCACCCGCAGGAGCGTCCGACGCGGCCGCATGATTCGCGGCTGACCGCGCCGTCGGGTAAAGTCCTCCTCTCTCAATCGGCTGCGGTGAGACCGCGGCCGTCGGCCTCTTGGGAGGCGGCCATGCGACCGCTCGGATCGGAACGACTGATCGTCGCCGCCCTCGCGGCAGGCGTGTTGATCGCGCCCGTCCTGACCGCCGCGGAGGAGCCGACGCATCTCGAGGCCGAGGTCCCGGTGAGCGTGAGTGCGGCGCAGTCGCGATGCGCTCCGGCCCTCGTCAAGGTTGGCGAAGCTTGCGAAGTCGGCGCCTTCGGTCCTGCCGGAACAGTCGAGGGACACGATTTTTCCTGGGCCCGCTACGATTTCAAGCCAGTGCGCGGCGACGCGCTTCATCCTCTGCCCTGGTCGCGCATCGTGATCTTCGAGCACCTTCCCGCCGGGTCGCTTCGTCCGATCCTGATCTCCGGCGACGACCCGGCTTTCGAATACGCCAAGCCCGTGATCCTGCATGCCGGCGGCCGTGTTGTCTTGCACGTGCCGGCGAGCGAGTCCGGCACGGGCAACTTCAATCGCGAGCTCCTCTATGCCTGGGCGGATGATCGATGGCACGATATCGACGTCACGAGCTGGCTCGATGAGCTCGCGCATCGGCTCCCGAAGGGCCTCGGCGTCTGGAAAGGCGTCTATCCCGATTATGCGGCGATGACGGCCGACACGCCGCTATGGCGGGAGAACGACGGCCCGACGTGCCCGGAGGGCGGGCGGGCCCATATCGGACTGCAGTGGCACGGCGATCGGATCGCGGTGGGCAGCCTTCGAATCGACAAAGCCGGCGACTGCGGCGAACCGTTGCCGCATCGATGACCGCCAATTCGCTTTTCTAGCTCTTCGCCGCCTTCTGCTCTTCCGATCGATCGGTGGCCGGCGGCGGGGTGCGCGAGAGGGCGGCGAGCTCGGCGCGCAGCGCCGGCGTCATGTCCACCTTCACGGCGGCGAGCGAGTCCTTGAGCTGCTCGACATTGCGCGCGCCGATGATCGGCGCGGTGACCGCCGGATGGGCGCCCACCCAGGCGATCGCCGTGCTGACGGGATGCAGGCCCTTGTGCTTGCAGAAGGCGACGTACTTCTCCGCCACCTCGAACATCCACGCATCGCCGTAGCGCGCCTCGTACATCTTGTTGGTCTTGAGCCGCCCCGACGCCTGGCCGAAATATTTGCCCGAGAGCAGGCCCGCCGCGGCCGGACTGTAGGGAATGACGCCGATGCCGTTGGCCTCGGCCATCGGCAGGATCTCGACCTCGGCTTGGCGCTTCACCAGGTTGTACATCGGCTGGATGACCTGCAGGCGCGCCCAGTTATTGCGCTCCTGGATGTCGACCGCGCGCTGGGTCTGCCACGCCGCCCAGTTGCTGACCGCGGGGTAGATCACCTTGCCGGCGCGCACCATGTCCTCGAGCGCGCGCATCGCCTCGTCGATCGGTGTGACCGGGTCGAACCGGTGCAGGAACAAGACGTCGATCCGGTCGGTCTGCAGCCGTCGCAGGCTCGCCTCGACGGCGCGCACCACATGTCGGCGTGAGCTGCCGCGCGCGTTGACGTCGGGTCCTGTCGGGTTGAAGCACTTGGTGGTGAGCACGAGGTCGTCGCGGTCGGCTTTCGCCAGGCGGCCGAGGATCTCCTCCGACTTGCCCTTGTTGTACTCGTTGGCGCAGTCGAAGAAGTTGATGCCGGCGTCGCGGACGGCCTTGTACATCGCCGCCGACGTGGCTTCGTCGGCATCGCCGCCGAATGACATGGTGCCGAAGCAGAGTTCGGAGACGGAGATGCCGGTACGGCCGAGGAGCTTGGTTTTCATCGGCGTCTTCCATCACACGATCCACCGTTCGTCGGCAAGCACGCCCGCCATCGCGGGTCTGCCCTTCCCGACCGATGCAGAGGCACTGCACTGCGGAGTCTAGCGGCGTCTTACGCCAGCAAAACCGCCGCTCCCGGCGCTTCATCGCCGCTGTAGGTGCGCTGCACCTTCAACTCGTGTTGATGGTTCGCAATCGCCGGTCGGGCTTCCTATCGGTGTATGGCAGACGCCGGTTTTGCGTCGTGTGGAACGACGCGTGTCATGCGTTCGAGGGAGTCGTGTCATCGCCGGGGCTGGACCGAGACCGGGCGCAGTGGGGGACGTGAGCGCCGCTCCCGAGATCGTGCCGCTGTTCGCCACGCCGCTGGTCATCGTCGACCTGCCGGAGGCGGCGGCGCTCAATGCGGAGCTGCGCCGGGTGATCGAGCAGCGCGAGCAATCCCATCCCAGCACCCAGCATTCCAACCTGGGCGGCTGGCAGTCGAGCTGGGACATGGACCGCTGGGGCGGCGCTGCGGCCATCAGGCTGCTGGCGATCGGCCGCAACCTCGCCAATCGCTTCACGACCGATCGCGAAGGCAATGCCGGCGGTGGACCGCATCCCGGCTATTTTGCCGTGACCTGGATCGCCAACATGTGGGCCAACGTCAACCGCAGCGGCCATGCCAACGAATTCCACTCGCACCCCGGCGCCTACTGGTCCGGCGTCTACTATGTCGACGACGGCGGCATCGACGCCGATCCCGCGCTGGGCGGCGAGCTCGAATTCATGGATCCGCGCGGCCCGCTGCCGGCGATGGCCGCGCCGCATCTCGGCTTTGCCATGCCGGGCGGCCTGTCGGCGGGGGCCACCGAGCGGGTGCGGCCCAAGTCGGGCCGGCTGGTGCTGTTCCCGGCCTGGATGATGCACCAGGTACGGCCCTATCGCGGCACCGCCCAGCGTATCTCCATCGCCTTCAATCTTACGCTGTGAGCCGCCTTTTTGGCGCGAGCGGCATGCAACCGCGGAATTGCGCCACCGTTATCTTTTGCCGACTTTGCCTGGGAGATTGCCGTGAAATGCCTGCCATTGCTGGCCGTTGCCTGCATCGCCTCGCTTGCGGCCTGTGAATACAGGGAGCAGACAATCGTGAAGCCCGCCCCTGCCGCGACTGCGATCGTGACCCCCGTGCCCACCGGCACCGCGGTCGTCACGACGCCGACTGCGTCGACGACGACGGTCTACACGCGCTAGCCGCCGGCGATCCTGTAGACGTCCCGGCCGGCTGGCTGGCGACTCGGTGCCGTGGCTTCTTTTCGTCGTCAACGTTCGGCGAAAAGTGTACTCAGTGCGCTCATGGCACTCTACGAGCTCAGAACCTACACCCTCTACGTCGGAAAGATGGCCGAGGCCGTCAGGCTCTACCAGGAGCTCGGCTTTCCAGCCCTGAAAAAGGGCGGTCACGACAAGAACCTTGTCGGCTACTTTCAAGGCGACACCGGAACGATCAACCAGATCGTCCACCTCTGGAAATTCGAAGACGATGCGGCCCGTCGCGCGCACTGGGCGGCGGTGTTTGCCAACACTGATTTCACCGAGGGCTTCGCCTCGAAGTTCCGGCCGCTGGTGATGACCCAAGAGGTCAAGCTGCTTCACGCTGCGCCCTGGGGTCCTCACCCTTGAACGAGTAGATCCGGCGGATGAGAACGCTGCACTGCGCGCAGGAACTCGCCTTCTTTCTCGACCTTGGCTGATCGGCTTGGCGATCGACCGTACGACATCGTCGACGTTACCGAGTGCCAACACCCGGGACGTTGCTCGGGACTGAACGGCCGGCCACGGCCCAGGAGAGGGACGAGGCTCGCCGGGAGGAACGGCGAAGGCGCGTTTTCTTCGAAGCTTCGTGGCGACTAGGCGTGTCAATTGTGTGACCTGGGGGCCGACGGCTGCGCATCATGCGATTGTATGGGACCTACGCCTCTGACGAGCCGATAGGTTGCGTATGACGCGCGCTCCCCTGATGACTGTCCTGCTTGGCCTCGCCTTCGCGTGGTGTGGCATGACCACGGCAAGGTCCGAGCAACTGCGGATCGCCCTGGTTATTTCCAACGGACAATACGCAAGCATGCCTAGTCTTGCGAGGTGCGGCGCCTCGGCGACAACCGTGCGTGACGCCTTGCGTGGCAGAGGGTTCGAGGTCGTGGAACGCAGCGACCTGGGACGCGGCGAATTCGATACGGCCATTGGCGCCCTGGCGCGCCGGATCGCAGCGTCACCCCCTGCTTTCGCCGCACTGTACTATTGCGGCTATGCCTTGGAGTTCAATGGGCGATCGTTCGTCTTGCCCACGTCGGCGAATATCACGCGCGACTACGACGTTCTTACTCAAGGCATAATTTCCAAGAGCCTGGTCGACAGCCTGAGCCGTGCCAGTGAGAGCACCGGCTTCGTCTTGTTGGACGCCTTCCGGACGCCGAGCGCTGTCGCGTCAACCGGCCTGGGACGGCTGCTCGAACAGCTACCCCCTTCGAATTTCGCCGTGATCGGTGCCAGCAACGATGGGCCCGCCGAAGGGCCGACGGCGGCATCGTTGGCGCTACGCGATCAAGTCGCGGAGGGCGAGGTAAGCCTCGACATGTTCATGAGTGGCATGCGCCGCCAGCTTTCCAAGGATGCGGCCGTGACGGCACATTTCATTCCGGCGATTGGCCGCCCATCGGTCCTGACGGGTGGGCGACGCGACGCATCGCCTTCGCCGGCGCCTGCTCCTGCTCCTGCTGCCTCCGCTGCTTCGACCGCCGTTCCCGTCCATCCAGCGCCGCCGCCGCCGGACCCATCGGCCATTGCTTCGCCGATTCCGCCGCCGCCACGCCAAACCATGACGGATGAGGAGCAGATGTCCGAGCAGGATCGGCGTCAGATTCAGCTGAAGCTCGCGACCATGGGATATTATCTCGGCCGGATGGACGCGACGTTCGGCCCTGAAACCCGGGCCGCCATCCGCCGCTATCAGTTCGAAATCAAAGCCGAACTGACGGGCCGCCTGACGGCTGAACAGGCGACCAGACTCGTGAACAGCGTGCGGTGAAGGCGGGGGAGAATGGCATGGGCCTGCGGACCAAATTCAATCTGGTGATGATCACGGCGTTTGTGATCGGCTTGGCGGCCGCGACGTTCTTGGCAAGAGAGATCACGGCCGAGGAAGCCAAGCGCCAAATGCTCAACGAAGCCACCCTCATCATGCGCAGTGGAACGGCCGTCCGCAGCTACACCCAAAACGAGATCAGACCCTTGATCAGTGACCAGATGGCGGTGCGCTTCCTGCCCCATTCGGTTCCTTCCTGGTCGGCCCACACCGTGCTCCGCCAGGTCCAGAAGGACTTTCCCGACTACTCCTACAAGGAAGCCGCCCTCAATCCGACCAATCCGTCCGACCGCGCGACGACTTGGGAATCGGATATCATCCATGAGTTCAAGCGCGACAGTAACCTCGCTGAATTCGTCGCCACCCGGGACACCCCGGCGGGACAATTTCTGACGTTCGCCCGCCCGTTTCGGCTGACCGACCGTGCTTGCCTTGGTTGCCACTCCACGCCGGCGGCGGCACCCGCAACCATGGTCGACCTGTACGGCAACAGCAACGGATTCGGCTGGGTGTTGAACGATGTGATCGGCGCGCAGATCGTTTCGGTTCCGATGAGCGTCGCCCTGGCCCGTGCAAACCGTTCGTTGTTGGCGTTCGTGGTGGCGCTGAGTGCGGTATTCCTGGCGATGCTCGTCCTGCTGAACGTGCTGATGCACTTCTTCATTCTGCGGCCGGTGCAGAAAATCACCGCGCTGGCGCGCGACGTCAGCGCGGGCAAAACCGATGTCCCGGAATACAAGGTGAAAGGCCGGGACGAAATCGCTTCGCTGGGGCGCTCGTTCAACCTGATGCACCGCAGCTTGCAGAACGCCATAAGGATGCTGGAGGGCGGCGCATGATCGGTGCGTCTCCCGGGCGCTAGCCGTGGAGCCGATTCCGACCGCCATCGGCCGCTACGTCGTCGAGAACCTGGTCGGCATTGGCGGCATGGGTCAGATCTACAAGGCGCATGACCCTGACATCGGCAGGTCGGTCGCGATAAAACTGATCTCGACCAAGTTGATGAGCGGCGTCGACCGCGCCGAATACCTTCGGCGTTTCCGCCGCGAGGCCCAGGCGGCCGCGCGCTGCGCCCATCCCAACATCGTCGCCATTTACGACTTCGCGCTTCACGAGGGGCAGCCCTTCATCGCCATGGAATTCGTCTATGGCGCCAGTTTGCGCCAGGCGCTCGACGCCGCCCCGGTGATGGCCGTTCCGGACGCCATCCGCATCATGCGGCAGGTATTGGACGCGCTTGCGAGCGCGCACACGCTGGGCGTCATTCATCAGGACATCAAGCCGGCAAACATCATGTTGACCCCCGACATGCAGGTGAAGGTCGCCGATTTCGGCATCTCGCGATTCGCCAACACGGAGGTCACAAGCGTCTCCTCATCGATGGGCACGCCCAACTACATGTCCCCGGAGCAGTGCCGGGGCGCCCTGGTGGACGGGCGCTCCGATCTTTTTTCGGCAGGGGCCACGCTGTTCGAAATGGTCGCCGGCGAGCGGGCTTTTCCGGGCCATAATTCGGCAGAGATCAGCCATCGCATCCAGCACGAGAGATTGCCGCTGCTGCCGGCCCCTGTTCGTGCCGTGGCGCCCAGGCTGCAGCTGGTGCTCGAGCGCGCCATGGGAAAACAGCCGGAGGATCGCTTCGATACGGGCCACGACATGGCCGAGGCATTGCGGCAGGCGCTCGGCGGCCGCGAGGAGGACCTGAGCACGCGGATCTCCCCGGTGGTCGGTGTTGCCGGTGGCATCGCTGATTCGCAGAAGCTGCGGCGGGACGCCGGCCCGCAGGTGCCTGAGCCGCAGCTCGATGCCGATACGTTGCGGGCGCTGGAGCAAAAGCTGACGGACTATGTCGGCCCCATCGCCCGCATTCTGGTCCGCACGACAGCCGGCCGCAGCCGATCGGTCGGCGATCTTTGTTCACAGCTCGCCTTGTCGGTCACCGATGCCGCCGAGCGGGAGCGCTTCCGTCGCGAGGTGGACCTTTTGATTCGCTCTCGCCCATCCGCGGCGGACGGCACGGCGTCGCGCGCCGACAGGAGCGTCCCCAGCGGTCGCCTGCCTGAACATGAGCTGGAGCGGGTGCAGGAGGCGCTGACCCAATTCGTCGGACCGATTGCCCGCGTCCTGGTGCGGCGGGCAACGGCCGACGCGTCGTCCGTCGAAGCTCTTTGGCTCAGTCTTTCAAATCACATCGACTCCCCGGCCGAGCGAGCTGCCTTCCTGCGACTGCGCCCGAGGTAAGGCTGCCTATCCCCTGAGCACCTTGCCCGCCTTGGCCTCGGTGAGCTTGCCCTGCTCCCAGGTGATCGCGCCGTTGACCACCGTGTATTCGACGCCCTTCGACGGCATCACGATGCGCTTGGCGCCGCCCGGAAGATCGTAGCGGCGCTCGCCGTGGTTGGTCGAGCCGATGCGGTCGGGATCGAAGATCGCCACGTCGGCCGGCGCGCCCTTGGCCAGGCGGCCGCGATCGCTCAGGCCGAACAGGTCGGCGGGATCGGAGGTGAGCTTGCGCACGCCCTCTTCGAGGGTGATCGCCTGCTTCTCGCGGACCCAGGTGCCCAGCAGGTAGGTCGGGTAGCCGGCGTCGCACAGCATGTCGACGTGGGCTCCGCCGTCGCCCAGCGCCATCAGGATCGACTTGTTGTTTAAAAGCTCGCGCATGCGGTCCTCGCGCGTGTTCCACGAGGCCATGGTGAGCTCGCATTCGAGATTGTCGGCCAGCACCAGGTCGAGGAAGGCGTCGACGCCGTCCTTGCCCTGCTCCTGGGCGATCTCGGCGATCGACTTGCCTTCCACCGACTTCAGGGCAGGATTGCGCACGTTGTAGACGCCAATGCGGCCCCAGTTGCCGAAGCCCGTCGGATTTTTGAGGTCGTGACGGAACTGGTTGCGGAAGGCGGGATCGGCATAGACGGCCTTCTGCGCTGCCTTCGAGGTGTCGGCGAATACCCGCTTCCAGGCCGGGAAAGCGGCGAAGGAGAAGGGATTTTTCATGTCGACTTCGCGGGTCAGCGGCAACGGCGAAGTCTGCGGCCGCGCGCCCTTGGCGATCATGGGGGCGGCCCGGCGCAGCGTGTCGCGTACCGCCTCGGGAATGTCGTCGCGATCGAACAGGGCGATGAAGGTCACCGGCCGGCCGCTCTCGGTCAGCAGGAAATCCAGGAGCTCGCACTGGTCCTGCTCGAGCACGCCGACCTGGCGGGTCAGCGCGATTTCGATCGCGCCCTTGCCGCGCTTCTTGAGCTGGTTGGCGTAGGCCTTCAGCTCCTCGCGGCTGGCATTGCGGCAGGCCAGCGGCTTGCCCTCGAAGCCCATATGCTGGTTGAGCGTCGTCGAGGAGAAACCCAGCGCGCCGGCGTCGACCGCCTCGCCGATCAGCCGGGCGATCTTCGCGGTCTCCTCAGGCGTCGCCGCCCGGTCCATCGAGGCCTCGCCCATGACGAAGTGGCGGAACGGCGTCAGCGGCGCGATGAAGGCGAGGTTGAGCGACGGCTTGCGTGCCTGGGCGGCGTCCATGAATTCCGGGAAGGTCTCCCAGTCCCAGGTGATGCCCTGGTTCAGCACGTCGAACGGAATGCCTTCGACGTTCACCAGATCGCGCATGGCGATCTCGCGTGTCGCGGGCTTGCAGGGTGCGATGCCGACGCCGCAATTGCCCATCACCACGCTGGTCACGCCGTGCCACGACGAGGGCGTGACCGCGCCGTCCCAGCAGATCTGCGCATCGTAGTGGGTGTGCGGATCGACGAAGCCCGGCGCCACCACCAGCCCCGCGGCATCGACGGTGCGTGTGGCGCCCTCCGTCACCTTGCCGATCTCGGCCACCTTGCCGCCCGCGATCGCGACATCGGCCCGGTAGCGCTGGGCACCCGTGCCGTCGACCACCATGCCGTTCTTGATGACGAGATCGTAGCCCATCGATTCCTCCCGGGAATTTGGCTCAGGCTACTCCGCCTTGGCTGGCCCGTCGCATGCGAAAAACACGGGCGAGCCAAGAGCCAGAGACCTGTCGTCACACGCGCCGCTGCAGGATATCGACACCGTTCTCGGCAACGGGCGCGCTTGTCGCTCCTGAGTAAATGACTATTATGACTATCCTGACCTTTTTTGAGGAGGCGTGGACCATGAGCGCCAGCGATACCTGGACTGTCGCCGAGGCCAAGGCGAAGTTGAGCGAAGTCATCGAGAAAGCGCGCTCGGGTGGACCGCAAACCATCACGCGGAACGGGCGCACCGCCGTGGTCGTCGTCGCCGCCGAGGAATGGCAGCGCAAGACCAGGCGCGCCGGCAATCTGGCGGAATTCTTCGCCGTCTCGCCGCTGCGCGGATCGGCGATGAGGACCAGGCGGCGCAGGGACCGTCCGCGCAAGGTCGATTTGTGAGCTTTCTCCTCGACACCAACGTGGTGTCGGAATGGGTGAAACCGCGTCCCAATGCCGGCGTGGTCGCCTGGCTGGCGGAGGCTGACGAGGATCGCATCTTCGTCAGCGTCATCACCCTTGCCGAGCTGCGCTACGGCATCGAACGCCTGGCGGCCGGCCATCGCCGGAGACGGCTTGACGAGTGGTTGCGGGACGAGCTGCCGCTCCGCTTCGAAGGGCGGGTCTTGTCGATCGACGCCGCGATCGCCGACGCTTGGGGAAAGATCGTGGCCCGGAGCGAGGCCGTAGGCCGGCCGATCGGCGTCACCGACGCTTTCATTGCGGCGTCAGCCGAGGTCCACGGCTTGACGCTCGTCACGCGCGACGCCTCGGACTTCGAGCCGACGCTGAAGTCCATCGTGAACCCGTGGACGGAGGGTTGACGTCACTCCTGCGGATAGCGCCACGGCCTGGCTGGCTGGTCGGCGCCCTCGTCGATGGTCCATTGCGGCAGCGCCAGGCCTGCCGTCACGTCGGCGAAGACCATGCGAACCCGCGTGCCGATGCCGACCCGGCGCACCATCTCCGCCGGCGCCAGCGTGCCGTCCGGCAGGGCGAGATTGCCGGCGACGCGCAAGGCCTCGTGCTCGCTGGGCTGGCCCTTCTGGGTGTCGAGGTCGACCAGCAGGATGAGATAGGGCGTGTGCTTCTTGAAGGCCGGCTGGATGGCGTGATGGACCTCGGTGTAGGAGTGCACCGCGCCGCGTCCCTCGACCGCCACCCATTCGGATTTCGGGTTGGCGCACCACGGACAGGCCGTGGTCGGGGGATAGCGTAAAAGGCCGCAGGCGGTGCATTTCTGCAAATGGAAGTCGTGCGCCGCGCAGTGCTTGAAGAAGGCAAGGTTCTCGACGTCGAGATCGTTGATGTCGAGCGGCATGCCGAGATAAGTCGCCTGGATTCCCATCGTGCTCTCCTCTAGCCCTGCCGCATGACCATGGCCGAGCCGGTGCCCGGGTTGGCCCAGCCCAGGTTGGCCGTCAGCTCGCACTTCTTGACCTGGCGGCAACCGCCCTCGCGGTAGTCGTAGGTGTGCTGGCGCTTGCCGTCGGCCCCCACCGGACACGAATCGTCGGCATCGTGGCGCAGCTGGCGCACGTTCTCGATCACCATGTTCAGCCCGTGCGTATAACCCTCGCACAGATGACCGCCGCTGGTGTTGTTGGGTCGCCGCCCACCGAGGCGGATCGTGCCGTCGCTGACATAGTTGCCGCCTTCGCCCTTCTTGCAGAAGCCGTAATCCTCGAGCTGCAGCATGGTGGTGAAGGTGAAGGCGTCGTACGAGCCGGTGACGTCGATATCCTGCGGCCCGACCCCCGAGTTGGGCCACAGGATCTCGCGCGCATAGCGCCCGGCGACCGTCGAGATCGGTCCCGCCTGGTAGTGCATGTCGGTGCGCGGCTTGCTGCAGCGGCCGACGACGCCGCGTATCAGCGTGCGCGGATGGCGGCAGTCGCGCGCCCGCTCGGCGCTGGCCACCACCAGCGCCGTGCCGTTGTCGGTCTCGACGCAGCAGTCCAGCAGGTGCAACGGCTTGCAGATGATGCGGCTCTTGAGAACGTCGTCGACCGTGTAGCGCTCCCTGTAGAAGGCCTTGGGATTGTTCGAGGCGTGCTCGCTGTGGATCGCCTTGACGTGGGCGACCTGCTCGGGCCGCGTGCCGTAGTCGTACATGTGGCGCATGAAGGTGGGCGCAAACATCTGACCGGCGCTCTGCCAGCCATAGGCGCGGGCGTGCAGCATGTCGCCCGACACCGGCGCCACCGAGCGCGCGCCGGTGCCGCCGATGCGCACCTGGCTGAAACCGTTCATGGCGCGGAAGATCACCACCACCTTGCACATGCCGGCTTCGATCAGGCCCATCGCCATGCCGACCAGCGCCTCGGTCGAGGAGCCGCCGCCGAACACGTCCATGTAGAAGTTGGGCCGGATGCCGAGGTCGCCGGCGACGAAGGTCGAGAACGTCGAATCGACGCCCTGGTAGGACAGCATGCCGTCGACGTCGGACGGTTTCAGGCCGGCATCCTCGATGGCGTTGCGCACCGCCCACGTCGCGAGCGCGCGCGTCGTCACCCCCGAGCCGCGCATATAAGTCGTCTCGCCGACTCCGACGATGGCGTACTTGTCGCGCAGGTATTTCGGACTCGTTGCATCGGTCTCGACCGGCATCGTCATGGCGCCCCTCCTTG
>Ga0070698_100000374_pt1 | contig 46633 bp, 37 predicted proteins | sample KBSK1502metaG_FD_65477 | JGI IMG/M metagenome (GOLD analysis project Ga0070698, IMG submission 65477) | Corn, switchgrass and miscanthus rhizosphere microbial communities from Kellogg Biological Station, Michigan, USA - KBS K1-50-2 metaG | ecosystem: Host-associated > Plants > Roots >...
CGAACGGTGGGAGCCGGCACGGTTGCGGAAGTGGTCGAATAAGCTTTTGAATTTCAGATCTCAGATTTGAGATCTGAGATTTTGAAATCTCAAAATTGATCTGAGATTTGAAATTGGAGAGTTGAATTTATGCCGCGTGATAATGTCGTATTGCAGTGCACAGAGTGCAAGAGTCGCAACTATGTGACTACGAAGAACAAGAAGACTACAACCGAGCGTCTCGAGTTTAAGAAGTTCTGTCGTCGCTGCCGTAAGCACATCAGTCATAAGGAAACCAAATGACATTTCCGATTGTCGATTTCCTATTGCCGATTTTTCGGACTGGGTTCGGCGGCGCGGGATCAAAAATCGAAAAGTGGCAATCGGCAATGTCAGGAGGGGTATAGTGTCAACGGTTAGCACGTCGGTCTCCAAAACCGAAAGTCCGGGTTCGAATCCTGGTACCCCTGCCAAGTTAGTATAGAAAGTTCGCGTGTCGATAAAAGAATCAGACGAGGAAAATTTTGGCGCACTGCCGGAACCGGCGCCGGCGCGTGATACTTCCGTAGAAAAGCCCATGGGAACTCCGTCCCCGCGTGCGGCCAGATTTGGCGAGGGCGCGGAAGGCCGGGGTGGCCGGCGTGAGCGCGGACTGGCTGGTCCACGAACGGGATTTATTCAGCGCACCTCGCAGTTCCTGCGCGACACTCGCGCGGAAATGCGGCGAGTTTCGTGGCCGACAGCCATTGACGTAAAGAACACCACGATCATCACCTTGATTGCAGTTATTTTCTTTGCCATCTATCTGTTTGCCGTTGATCGCGTCTGGTCTTTTCTGATTGAACATCTGAAATCCTGGTTGGGTGGTTAGCGAAAGCGAAAGATTTTTCAATGAATCAGTGGTTCATACTTCATACGTATTCCGGTCACGAGAAGAAGGTGTGCGAAAGCCTGAAAGCTCGGGTGGCCGGCACCGATCTGGAAACAGCGATCACAGAGGTGCTGGTCCCGACCGAGACCGTGGTTGAGATGCGTGGCAATAAGCGCGTCGAGTCTTCGCGGATGTTTTATCCCGGTTATGTGCTGGTGCAAATTGAATGCGATGACCGCGGGCATATTCCCGACAACGTTTTTCACGCGATTCGCTCGACGCCTAAGGTGACAGGTTTTGTGGGCGGACAAAGTCCGACCCCCCTGACGCCGCAGGAAGTCGATCAGATCGTGCATCACGTTGCCGAGGCCGCGGAAAAACCGAAGCCGAAGTTTTCATACGCCGCCGGCGAGACCGTGCGCATCAAGTCAGGCCCGTTCCAGAGTTTTACCGGTAAGGTTGAAGAGGTTAATGAAGACAAGTCCACGTTGAAAGTCACGGTGACGATCTTCGGGCGCTCGACACCGGTGGAATTGAATTTCCTCGATGTTGAGAAAGTTACGTTTACGGAAGAAGAATGAAACCGGAGCCGCACTTTGAAGAGAGTGAGATGGTGCGGATCAAATCCGGCGCGTTCGTAGCGTTCACGGGGAGAATCAAAGAGGTTGATGAGCATAATAAAGTGCTAAAAGTCCTGGTCGCCATTTTCGGACGTTCCGAACCGATCGAATTGAAGTTCACGGACGTCGAAAAGCTGACTTTTACGGAAGAAGAGTAATTTACGAATCATGGCAAAGAAGATTACAGGTTTTATTAAGCTTCAGGTCGCCGCGGGCAAGGCCACGCCGGCGCCTCCAATTGGTCCGGCGCTCGGCCAGCACGGCGTTAACATCATGGAGTTCTGCAAGGCCTTCAATGCGAAGACCGCGCAGGCGGATCCGGACATGAAGATTCCGGTGGTGATCACAGTCTATGCAGATCGCTCGTTCACTTTTGAAACGAAGACGCCGCCGGCTGCGGACTTGCTGAAGAAGGCCGCGGGGATCGAAAAGGGTTCAGGCAATCCCAAGAAAGAGAAAATTGGCAAGATCACTCGCGCCAAACTCGAAGAGGTTGCGCAAACCAAAATGCCTGACCTGAACACGACCGATTTGCAGAGCGCTATCAGGACTATCGAAGGCACTGCGCGCCAGATGGGTCTCACGGTCGAAGGCTAAAGCGAGTAGCGCAAGTTGATAACTTGCGCTGGCGTTAGAGAAGAGAAATCGCAAATTAACAATTTGCGCAACAGAGGGAGAGCTGACCGCTCGTTTGAACCTCGGAGTCGATAGATGAAAAAGCACGGAAAGAAGTACCGCGCAGCGTTGGAAAAGATCGAACCTGCGCGCAAGTACAGCCTCGATGAAGCAGTCAAGAAACTGAAAGAGATTGCCTTCGCAAAGTTTGACGAAACCGTCGAGTTAACCATGTGGCTGGGTGTGGATCCGCGCAAAGCGGATCAGTTAGTGCGGGGCACGATCGTCCTGCCGCACGGCCTCGGCAGATCAAAATCAGTTCTGGTGATCGCGCAGGGCGACAAGATCAAGGAAGCCGAAGAAGCCGGCGCCGATTTTGTCGGCGGCGAAGACATGGTAACCAAAATCAAGGGCGGCTGGCTGGAGTTTGACGCCGTCATCGCGACTCCCGACATGATGCGCCTGGTGGGCGGACTCGGAAAGGTGCTCGGCCCGCGCGGTTTGATGCCTAATCCGAAAACGGGCACGGTAACCTTCGACGTCAGGACCGCCGTGAGAGAAACGAAGGCGGGCAAGGTCGAGTACCGAGTGGACAAGACGGGCGTGATTCACACCGCTGTCGGTAAAGTTTCCTTTGAAGAAAACAAAATCGTAGAGAACACCCGCGCGCTGATAGACGCCGTGGCGAAAGCCAAGCCGTCGACCGCGAAGGGCAAGTATATGAAGAAAGTTAATATTGCGGCCACGATGACTCCGGGTTTGCTCCTGGACGAGACGGCGTTTGCTAAATAGGTGAGGAGCCAAGCATGAAGAACAAAGCACAAAAACAAAAAGACCTCGACGCCCTCGCTGAAAAGTTTAAAAACGCAAACGCGGCAATGCTGGTCAGCTTCAAGAATATGACCGTGGCCAAGGACCAGGAGCTGCGCAATCAACTGCGTGAAGCGGGCGTCAGCTACTCGGTAGTCAAGAACACTCTGGCGCGCAAGGCTTCGGCCGGCACTCCGTTAGAGCAGATGGCGGATCAATTCAAGGGTGTAACCGCGGTCGCGCTGAGTGCGAACGATCCGGTGGGCCTGTCAAAAGCGATTTCCAAGTTCACCAAAGCCAACCCCGACATATTCAGCTTCAAGGTTGGGCTGGTCGAGGGCAAGGTGGTCGAGCTCAGGGAAGTCGAATCTATTGCCAGCCTGCCGTCGCGCGAAGACTTGATTTCGAAAGTCCTGTTCCTGATTAACGTGCAGGCGCAGCGCCTCGTCACAGTGCTTCAGGCTGTGCCGCGTAATCTGGCGATCGTTACGGAACAAGTGCGCGCGCAAAAAGAAGCGCAGGGCGCGTAACAAAATTCGAAATTCGAATTTCGAAATCTATATGGCGGCCGTCATGCTTTTGTCAGTGGGGCGGCTATGGAAACGGCAAGCGTGAAGCGGCGATGCAGCCACCAGCGCAGCCAATCAAAAAAGCAAGTCCGCGGATTTGCACGAAACGTGTAGGAGAACGTGATTAATCATGTCCGAGAAATTACAGGGAATCGTCGATCAGATAAAAGAGCTCACGCTGCTTGAGGCGTCTGAGTTAGTCAAACTCATGGAAGAGACTTTTGGCGTCTCGGCTGCGGCGGCCGCAGTGGCTGCGCCGGCAGCGACTGCGGGTGGTGGCGAGGCGGCCGCGCCGGCTGAAGAGAAGACCGAATTTGACGTCATTCTTCAGGCCGCAGGCGGTCAGAAGATCAATGTCATCAAGGTCGTCCGTGAAGTAACTTCGCTGGGACTCAAAGAGGCGAAAGACCTCGTTGAGGCGGCGCCAAAAGCCGTCAAGGAAGGCGTTTCCAAGGAAGAAGCTGAGACGGTCAGACAGAAACTGGCGGACGCCGGAGCAACTGTCGAAGTCAAATAAGTCTTGCGGGCGCCGGCCAAAGGCTGGCCGGCGTCCAAACTGTTGTAGGGTCGCCATTCCGGCGGCTTGACCTTTCGTTCCTGAGTGGGTAACTTAGGGGAGTATTGAAGGCGCTGGCGTTACTCCCGGAAAAATCTGGAAGAGAAATGCAATCGCTTGGTTTAAGCGGTCGGGGCAAGGTGCGCTCTGGCCGCGTATACGTCTGTTTTGGCTCTCTCCAAGAGTAAAAAGAGCTGAACGCTGTGCTCACCAGCGTGCGTAATTGAAAGAATAGGAAACATTCATGTCTGCAAATCTACTTGACACTGTAAACACGGGATTGGGGCGGCGCACAAGTCAGGCTCCGCAGCGACACGACTTTTCGAAAATCAAAACAGCCGTACCGATTCCGAATCTGATCGAGATTCAGCGGGAATCCTACAATCGTTTTCTCCAGATGGATATGCTGCCGGAAGAGCGCCAACCCACCGGGCTCCAGGCGGTCTTTAGATCGGTGTTTCCGATTTCCGATTTTCGTGAGACGGCCACGCTCGACTTTGTCGAATATCAGATTGGAAACTGGCAATGCAAGTGCGGAAATCTCGAAGGACTGAAGTACCTGCGCGCGGCGTGTAAGAGTTGCAAGGCGAGCATCAAGGTTGATCCACTGCGCCCAGGCCAAACTCTGTGTCACGTTTGCGGCACATTTAATAACGTCCGTCCGGAACTTTGTCCGAACTGCGGCGAGCCCGTCGGCCTCAAGCACAAACATGATCAGCAGGAATGCCAGGAGCGCGGCATGAGTTACAGCGTGCCCCTCAAGGTAAAGATCCGGCTGACTGTTTACGACAAAGATCCCGACACGAACGTCAAATCCATCCGCGACATCAAGGAAGAGGAAGTCTTCTTTGGTGAAATTCCTTTGATGACCGACAACGGCACTTTCATCATCAATGGAACTGAACGCGTGATCGTTTCCCAGTTGCATCGTTCGCCCGGTGTCTTCTTCAAACGCGGCGCGCTTTATGTCGCCAAGATCATTCCCTATCGCGGCTCCTGGGTCGAGTTTGAATACGACCAGAAGAACCTGCTCTACGTGCGCGTCGGCAAACGAAAGTTTTTGGCCTCGATCTTTCTGCGCGCACTGGGCGTCTGGCTCCATTCAGATTTCAACAGCAAATCATTCGGCAGCGACGGCCAGTTGGAAGAGGCGGTTAAAGGCGCTTCGTTTAGAGACGAAGACCTGCTGCGCTCTTTTTACTCCGTCGATGAGGTGCGCATCGAAGATGGTCGCCTGATGGTGCAGGTGCCCGAGTCGGGGTCGACCAACCTGGTCGGCATGAAAGTCGATTTCGAGATTAAGGGCCGCGGCCCCGATCCGATTGTTCGCAAGGGCAAGGAAATCAGCAAGACTTCGCTCGAGGCTTTGCGCAAAGCGAATATCGGCGAAGTCGAGATCGATCTGGCGCAATTCGAAGGCGCTTATGCCGTGGCCGACGTGGTGAACACCGAAACCGGCGAAGTGATTCTCGAGGCCAATAACGAAATCACTCCGGCGAAGCTTCAGGAGATTGCCGAGAGTGGCGTAACGAGCTTCGCAATATTCTTTCCCGAGCGCGACGATGTCGGCGTGGTGATCTCGCAGACCTTAAAGAAGGACACGATCAGCAAGCCGGTCGATGCGCTGCTGGAGATTTACCGCAAGATGCGTCCCGGCGATCCGCCGACTGTGCAGACCGCTTATCGTTTGCTCGAAGGCATGTTCTTTGACCCGCGCAAGTTCGATTTTTCGCGCGTCGGCCGCCTGAAATTCAACATCAAGATGGGCAAGCCCGAAATGCTGCGCATCGAGGATCCGCTGCTGGCGGCGAGCGACTTCTTCGAGGTCGTTAATTATGTTTTGAAGATGCGCCGCAACCCGGTCGATGAACAGAAGAAGCCGATCTATCAGGCCGACGACATCGATCATCTGGGTAATCGACGCGTTCGCGCCGTAGGCGAACTGTTGGAAAATCAGTTTCGCATCGGGCTCGAGCGCATGGAGCGCGCGATCAAAGAGAAGATGTCGATCCATCAGGAGATGCAGACGACGATGCCGCGCGATCTCATCAACGCCAAGCCGGTGACGGCGGCGGTGCGTGAGTTCTTCGGATCGTCACAGCTCTCTCAGTTCATGGATCAGACGAATCCGCTGTCAGAAATCACGCACAAGCGTCGCTTGTCAGCACTGGGACCAGGCGGTTTGAGCCGCGAACGCGCCGGATTCGAAGTCCGCGACGTGCATCCGACTCACTATGGCCGCATTTGTCCGATTGAGACGCCTGAAGGTCCGAACATCGGCTTGATTTCGTCTTTGTCGTGCTATGCGCGCATCAACGAATTCGGCTTCATTGAGTCGCCTTATCGCAAGGTTGTCAACGGCGTGGTGACTGAATTTGTGCGAGTCATTAACGGCGGTGACACGAAGTTCAAGCCCAACGATCACGTGCCCCAGGAAGACGTCGATAAAGCCAACAAGCGCGCCGGCTCTGGCGAGAAGGCGATCTTTGAACCCTTTCCGTTTTATCTGACGGCGTGGGAAGAGGACAAGCACGTCGTCGGTCAAGCCAACATTCAGTTGGACGAAAACAGCTACATCGTCAACGACCGTAACGCCGCGCGTAAAGCGGGCGAGTTCATTCTGGCCCAGCGCGACGAGATCGAATTCGTCGACGTCTCGCCGAAGCAATTGGTGTCTGTCGCCGCATCGCTGATCCCGTTCCTCGAGAACGATGACGCGAACCGCGCGCTGATGGGTTCGAACATGCAACGCCAGTCAGTGCCGTTGCTGCGTGCCGAAGCTCCATATATCGGCACCGGCATGGAAGACGTGACGGCGCGCGATTCAGGTGCGGTGGTCATCGCCAAGCGCGACGGCGTGGTCGACTACACCGACTCTGAACGCATCATCGTCAAGGCTGATCACAACGTCGACGGCACTATTTCGCGCGAAGTGACTGCCGACATTTACACGCTGATCAAATTCAAGCGTTCGAACCAGAACACTTGTATTAACCAGCGCCCAATCGTGCATGTGGGCGAACGAGTGAGCAAGGGTCAGGTGATTGCCGACGGTCCTTGTACGGATCGCGGTGAACTGGCGCTGGGCCGTAACGTTTTGGTCGCGTTCATGCCCTGGCGTGGTTACAACTTTGAGGACGCGATTCTGGTTTCCGAGCGGTTGGTGAAAGAGGATTACTACACCTCGATTCACATCGAAGAGCTCGAGATTGAAGCTCGTGATACCAAGCTCGGTCCTGAAGAGATCACTCGCGACATTCCGAACGTCGGCGAGAACATGCTCCGCGATCTGGACGAGAGCGGCATCATTCGCATCGGCGCTCAGGTCAAACCTGGATCGATTCTGGTCGGCAAGGTCACGCCCAAGGGCGAGACGCAGTTGACCGCTGAAGAGAAACTGCTGCGCGCAATCTTCGGTGAGAAGGCCGCCGACGTGAAGGACGCTTCGTTGGTTTCCCCTCCGGGAATCGACGGCACCGTAGTCGACGTGCAGGTCTTTACCCGCAAGGGTCAGGAGAAGGATCAGCGCTCGCTGTCGATCGAACAGGGAGAAGAGGAGCGTCTGCGACGCGACCTTGAAGATGAAATTCGCATCCTGCATGAGCAGCGTGACGAGCGCATCTACGAACTGTTCGAAGGCCGCAAGCTCTCGCACGATCTGACCAGCAATCGCGAAGTCGTAATTCCGAAGGGCGTTCCGATTACCCGCGAGATGCTCAAATCAGTCGAGCCCAAAGCTCTGCGCAAAGCGCAGGTTGCCTCAGCCCGAGTTGACGCGGCCAGCGAAGTGAAGGAATACGAAGATCGGACCGAACGTCAGATCAAGATTCTTTCGGACATCTACGAAGAGAAGATTGCCAAGCTGCGTCAGGGCGACGAGCTTTCACCCGGCGTGATCAAGATGGTGAAAGTTTTCATTGCCATGAAGCGCAAGCTTTCAGTCGGCGACAAGATGGCCGGCCGCCACGGTAACAAGGGCGTGATCGCGCGCATTCTGCCGGAAGAAGACATGCCTTATCTTCCGGATGGCACGCCGGTCGAAATCGTTTTGAACCCGCTGGGCGTGCCTTCGCGCATGAACGTCGGGCAGATTCTCGAGACGCACCTGGGCTGGGCCGCGCGCGTGTTGGGGATGCACTTCGCGACGCCGGTTTTTGACGGCGCCACCGAAAAAGAGATCAAGCAGAAACTGGAAGAAGCGGGCGCTCGTGCTCGCGAGCTCGGACTGCCTGAGATCGTTAACGAATCGGGCAAGGCTGTGCTGTACGACGGACTGAGCGGAGACGCTTTCGAGCAGAAGGTGACTGTCGGTTACATCTATATGCTGAAGCTTTCGCATCTGGTTGACGACAAGATTCACGCGCGCTCGATTGGACCGTACTCGTTGATTACCCAGCAGCCGCTGGGCGGCAAGGCGCAGTTCGGCGGACAGCGTTTCGGCGAAATGGAAGTGTGGGCGCTGGAAGCTTATGGCGCGGCGCACATCCTGCAAGAGTTGTTGACCGCGAAGTCGGACGACGTGGCCGGACGATCCAAGATTTATGAAGCGATCGTCAAGGGCGAGGCTGATTTTGATCCGGGCCTGCCTGAGTCGTTCAACGTGCTCGTGCGCGAGCTACAGTCGCTTTGCCTTGACGTAGAGCTGGTGCAGAAGAACGGCGACGTTGAAGAACCGATCGCCGAGCCGTTGATTACCAGCGGAATATAGTCATTGTTGATTGGCGATTGCCGATTTCCGATTGGCGCTTAACGCAGTCGAGCTCATAAACCGGCAATTGGCAATCGGAAATTGGAAATGGAGAATACACGTGTTTCGATTCCATCAAGAGAAAACGCAACTCGCGCCTGACTTTGAAGCTATTCGCATCTCGCTTGCTTCGCCAGACAAGATCCGTCAGTGGTCGCACGGCGAAGTTACCAAGCCTGAGACGATTAACTACCGGACGTTCAAGCCGGAACGCGACGGTCTGTTTTGCGCGCGCATCTTTGGGCCGGTAGCCGATTGGGAGTGTCTCTGCGGCAAGTACAAACGCATGAAGCACCGCGGCGTGATCTGCGACAAGTGCGGTGTCGAAGTCACGCAGGCGAAAGTGCGGCGCGAGCGTTTGGGTCATATCGATCTGGCCAGCCCGTGTTCGCACGTCTGGTTTTTCAAGGGCCTGCCTTCGCGCATCGGCCACCTGCTCGACATTCCGCTGCGCGAGTTGGAAAAGGTGCTTTACTTCGAATCCTACATCGTCATCGATCCGGGCGACGTGAAGGAATTGAAAGAGCGCGAGCTGCTCTCAGACGAGCGTTATCGCGAACTCGCCCGTGATTTCCCGGCCCAGTTCGTCGCCAAGATGGGCGCTGAAGCGATCAAGGAACTGCTCTCGATGGTCAACATCGAAGAGCTGGCCGTCGAGTTGCGCCGCCGCATGCGCGAAGAAACTTCGCAGCAGAAGAAGCTGAAGTATTCCAAACGCTTGAAGGTTGCGACTTCGTTTCTCAAGTCGGGCAATCATCCCGAGTGGATGATCCTCGACGTGATTCCGGTGATTCCGCCCGAGCTGCGTCCGCTCGTGCCCCTCGATGGCGGCCGCTTTGCGACTTCGGACTTAAACGATCTCTATCGCCGCGTCATTAACCGCAACAACCGGCTGAAGAAGTTGATGGAGTTGCGCGCGCCGGAAGTAATTGTGCGTAACGAAAAACGCATGTTGCAGGAAGCCGTCGATGCTCTGTTCGATAACGGCCGTCGCGGTCGCGTGCTACGGGGCGTCAACAATCGCCCGCTCAAGTCGCTGTCTGGAACCTTGAAAGGAAAGCAGGGACGCTTTCGTCAGAACCTGTTGGGCAAACGCGTCGACTACTCTGGGCGATCAGTAATTGTAGTCGGACCCGAATTGAAGCTGCACCAGTGCGGTCTGCCCAAGAAGATGGCTCTGGAACTGTTCAAGCCATTCATCTACAACCAGCTCGAAAAGCAGGGGCACGCGGCGACGATCAAACAAGCGCGTGAAATGGTTGAGCGGCAGGAACCGGTCGTGTGGGACATCCTGGAGGAAGTGATTCGCGAGCATCCGGTGCTTCTGAATCGCGCGCCGACACTTCACCGTCTTGGTATCCAGGCTTTTGAGCCGGTGCTGGTAGAAGGCAAGGCAATCAAGATCCATCCGCTGGTCTGCACGGCATTTAATGCCGACTTTGATGGTGACCAGATGGCCGTGCACATTCCGCTTTCTCCGGAAGCCCAGATCGAAGCGGCCGTGTTGATGCTTTCTTCCAACAACATTCTGAGCCCGGCGAGTGGCCAGCCGATCGCCGTGCCTTCACAGGACATCGTGCTCGGCATTTACTACCTGACGCGCGACAAAGAAGGCGCGAAGGGCGAGGGCCGCGTGTTCGCTTCGGGCAATGAAGTTCTGCTGGCTCTCGACGCGAAAGAAGTTACGACGCAGACGCCGATCAAACTTCGCATCAGCGGTGACTTGATCGACCTGACGCAGGAGCACGATTCACAGGACATTCTGCGCGCCACCGCGCAGGAAAACGTGAAGCGGGTCATCAATACGACCGTGGGCCGGGTCATCTTTAACGACTCGATTCCGCCGGGATTGCCTTACTTCAACGGCACTTTGCGTAAGAAGGGTTTGCAGTCGCTGGTCAACTATTCGCACATTCGTCTCGGCCACGAGATGACGGTGAAGATGCTTGACGATCTCAAGACGCTCGGTTTCCTGTATGCGACTAAAGCCGGCATCTCGATCGGCATCGACGATCTGGTGACACCGCCTTCGAAGCCTGAGATCGTAGGTAAGGCTGAGAAGGACGTAATCACCGTCGAGCAACAGTATCGCGACGGCGTGATCACCAACGGCGAGCGCTACAACAAGGTCATCGCGATCTGGTCGGAAGCGACCGACAAAGTCGCCAAGGAAATGTTCAAGGCGATGGACGATCGCGAAAAAGCGACCAAGGAAATGAACCCGATCCTGATCATGTCTGATTCGGGAGCGCGCGGTTCGGCGCAACAGATTCGCCAGTTGGCGGGCATGCGCGGTTTGATGGCGCGGCCGTCAGGCGAAATTATCGAGACGCCAATCCAGTCAAACTTCCGCGAAGGCCTGAACGTGTTGCAGTACTTTATTTCAACCCACGGTGCGCGCAAGGGCCTGGCTGACACGGCGCTGAAAACCGCTGACTCGGGTTACCTGACTCGCCGTCTGGTCGACGTGGCGCAGGACGTGATCATTTCGGAACCGGACTGCGGCACTTTGAAGGGCATCTCTTCGGCGGCCATCGTCGAAGGCGGTGAGGAGATCGAGAGCTTGCGCGATCGCATCGTCGGCCGCACGGCGCTCGAAGATGTCATTGACCCAGTCGAAGGCACAGTCATCGTCGAGTCGAATCATGAAATCGATGAAGACCTGGCTTCGGAAATCCAACGTTCCGGCGTCCAGCGCGTTCGCATTCGTTCAGTCTTGACCTGCGAATCGCGACGCGGTTGCTGCATCAAGTGCTACGGCCGCAACCTGGCCACCGGCCGTCCGGTGGATATCGGCGAGGCTGTCGGGGTGATTGCGGCGCAGTCGATTGGCGAGCCGGGCACCCAGCTCACCATGCGTACGTTCCATATCGGCGGCACGGCGCGTTTGGAAGAATCTTCCAAACACGAAGCGCGCATCGAAGGCAAGATTAAGTACGTCGAGCTGCAAACCGTCAAGAGCCGCAAGGGCGAGCGCGTGGCGATGAATCGCAACGGTGCTTTGACGATTCTCGACGAACGCAACCGCGAAGTCGCGCGTTATCAGATTGTCTATGGCGCGCACATTCTGGTCGAAGACGGCGAGACAGTAGCGCAGGATCAATTGCTGGCGACCTGGGATCCATTCACCTTCGCCATCCTTACCGAGGTTGGCGGCAAGGTGAAATTCCAGGACTTGAAAGAAGGCGTGACTTACGATGAAGAGACCGACCAGGTTACCGGTCTGTCGCACATGGTGGTCAAGGACTCGCCGGATGAAAAGAAACAGCCGCGTCTGGAAATTCGCAACGCCAGCAACAAGGTTTTGAAGACTTACCAGATGCCGGTGCGCGCGAACCTGATGGTCAACGACGTCGAGGAAGTCGAGCCCGGCGATGTGATCGCCAAGATTCCGCGTGAGACTACCAAGACCAAAGACATCACCGGCGGTCTGCCCCGCGTCGTCGAGTTGTTCGAAGCTCGCCGGCCCGGTGAAGCCGCCGTCATGTCTGAAATCGACGGCACCGTCAAGCTCGGTCCGATCGCCAAGGGCAAGCGCAAACTCATCATCGTCGGCGACGACGGGGAAGAGCGCGAGTACGACATCCCGCGCGGTACGCACATCAACGTGCAGGAAGGCGATCGCGTCCGCGCCGGCGAGGCCCTGCAGGACGGGCCGCTGAATCCGCACGACATTCTGCGCGTGCTGGGCATGAACCGTTTGCAGGAGTACCTGACCAACGAAATCCAGGAGGTCTATCGCCTGCAGGGCGTGAACATCAACGATAAGCACATCGAAGTAATCGTGCGGCAGATGTTGCGCTGGGTGAAGATCAAGGAAGTCGGCGACACCGAGTTCCTTTTGGAAGAGCAGGTCGACCGTTTCCGTTTCCAGGATGAGAACGAACGGGTGCGCGGCGAGAAGGGTGAAGTCTCTTCGGCTGAACCGCTGCTTTTGGGCATCACCAAGGCTTCGCTCTCGACCGACTCGTTCATCTCGGCGGCGTCGTTCCAGGAAACGACCCGCGTGTTGACTGAGGCTGCGATCTCTGGCCGCATAGATTACCTGCGCGGCTTGAAAGAGAACGTCATCATGGGCCGGCTGATTCCCGCCGGCACCGGCATGGAGTACTACCGCAACGTGAATATCGAGCGCGACGAAACGATCGGCGAAGCTCAGCGCGAAGAGATCGACGACCTGCCGGAGATTCTCGAAACTCGTCTGCCGATGCCCGAGCCGCATGCGGCCGTGCCGGCGACGGTGCTGGAATCTGAGGCTGAAGAGGAAGACGAACTCGAGGTGGCTGAGGTCGAGGACGAATAGGCCTTTGGTGCAGTCTGACCCTTTCCAGAACACCCGCTCCGGCGGGTGTTTTGCTTTTTGGGAGACGATTACGATTCTTCTTAGGTTGAAGAACTCAACCTCCTTACTGGGAACGCGGGCGCCCTCGCCCGCACCTCCGCCAGACTCTTGTTGGACAAGCGAAAGACCTTTCGCGCTTCGCGCTCAGAACGGGCGGGGGCGCCCGCGTTCCCAGTAATATGGAGCCGCGCGTCATTTACGCGTCCGATATCCTGGTCTGTTATGCCGAAACCAGGCACTACTGAACGGCCAATCTTTAGGTTGTTCACAGAGGCGAGCCTTCACGGGATTGTTTTCAATGTATCGCACCGTCTTGGCGAAATGTTCAGCATTTCGAATATAGCGGTCAAAATAATCCGGCATCCAGAACTGGCCTTTGCGCCGCAGCAGATGGTTAGCCTTGTGCGATGTAAGGGACTTGAAGGATTGCATGAGTTGGGCCAGGTCGATACCTTCAAATCGCGTCAAGAGATAGTGAACATGATTCGGCATCACCACCCAAGATGACAACCGATAACGTTGACCGTCGTCATAGAAGAGTTCGTTCTGAACCATCTCGGCCACTCGATGGATCTTCAAGAAGGCCTGGCCGTAACCCTGGTCGAGATATTTCTCTATTCGCGTTTGTAGGGTTATCTGATCGCGGGCAGAATTTGCGAGATCAAGCTCTCGAGCCCATCTTTGCAACACTGCGGCCGGGACTGAATCAGACAGACGTACAGTAATAAACTGCGGGATTGCTCGTCCGTCGAAGTGTGGTAAATACCCGCGGCTATGCCAGCCGGCTGCGCGAAGATCGGTTTTGTGGCAACTCTGAATTAGCGACATCGGATCTTGTTGATGCGTAAAAGCTCTCAAAACTGGGAACGCGGGCGCCCTCGCCCGCATTGAGCGCGTAGCGCGAAAACTTGTCAATCCATGAAAAGTTGCATCTGTTGCTGAAAATGCGGGCGGGGGCGCCCGCGTTCCCAGTAATGAAGAGCCTCCTTCGGCTCTGATTGGGCGCCAGGGCGACGGCGCACTTTCTCCTTCCCAATCCGGCCTCCTTAGGCTAATATGCCCCGCGAGGCCGGTGCCCCCATCGCCCTCTGTCTTCCCGACCGCAGCGTTGCGATCGCGCAACGCTGAAACTTCAGACAACCCGGCACGAATTAATAGGCGGCAACGCACGCTGTCGCTTGCTTCAGTCTTAATGTAGTTCGAAGCAGGAGGTTCCCCTTGAAGAGAAGTATCCCCCGTCTCGCCGTCGCTCTCAGTTTGTTCGTACTCAACACCGCGCCGCTGGTCTGCGCACAAGACTCAGGTTCCGATCCCGGTAAGCTCGACAAACCGATAGTTGCTGTACAGACAGCTCAGGAGTCTTTGCCCGATCTCGTTCGTCGCGTGAAGCCTTCGGTTGTTTCCGTGCTGACTTACGACGCCAAGGGAGAGCCGCTGATTAGCGGCAGCGGATTTTTTATCCGGCCCGGTGAAGTCGTGACGAACATGCACGTCATTCGCGGCGCGCATCGGGTTGAGATTCACACGCTCGACGGGAAAGGCCGCACGTATCCCGTCGCGGGCGCGCTGGCTGTGGACGAAGAAGCCGACCTGGCCTTGCTCAGTGTCGAGCTGCCCGCTGAACGTTCGCGTCCGCTAACGATGGCAAGCACACTGCCGGACGAAGGCGAACAGGTCTTTGTGATTGGAAATCCTTTGCGTCTGGAAGGCTCGGTTAGCGACGGCATTGTCTCTGCGGTGCGCGAAGTACCCGACCTCGGCCGCATAATCCAAATCACTGCGCCTGTTTCGCATGGGAACAGCGGCAGCCCGCTGCTGAACATGCGTGGCCAGGTGATTGGCATAGTCACCGTCAAAGTCACCAACGGTCAGAACATCAATCTCGCCCTGGGAGTCGCGCGGATCAGCTCGCTCACGAAAGACAAGTTAATGTCTTTTGATCAGGTCGCGGCCAGGAACAAATCAATCACTCAACCGGAGTTGTTGGCTGAGTTGTGGTATCGCGGCGGAATAGATTCGCTGTGGCTGGGAAACTATGACAGCGCACTCAGCTACTTCGAGACTGCCGCCAATCGCAATCCTCGCCGGCCTGAAACCTGGATTCAGATTGGTTATTGCAAAGTGAAACAGGGCCGCAATGATGAAGCGATCCGCGCCTACAAGCGAGCGCTGCAACTGAAGCCCTCGTCGGCCGACGCTTATAACAAGTTGGGCGACGCATATTTTTATGGCGCGCATTTCGGTGAAGCTATCGAAGCTTACCGGCAGGCGGCCCGCTTGCGACCGGAGCAAGCGGAAGCGTATTACAACCTCGGTCTCGCCTATCTCGAAATAGGTGATCGAGAGTCAGCCCTGGCCCAAAGCCGCCTGCTCGAGCCGCTGGATCCGGACCTGAATAGGAAGCTACTGGCTGAGCTTAAGCGATAGATCCAAACCACATGTCCCGACAACCCAAGGCGGTAGCCAGGGCTAATGGAATGCGTGAAACAGGGAAAAACGTCAACAAAAACGCTTTCCAAACGCTCTGGCTCCTGCCTTAAAAATAAAACTCTGGCGCTTGTCGGCTTGATTTCGTAGAATGCCAAAAGGCGAGTCCCAGTTTCGCCCTCCTTCTTCTCGCCTCCTTCTTCGGAAGTAACTCACAGATCACGGATACAAAAAATGAGCGCAAGCGTTGGACTGGCAATTCAGTGTGTTGGCATCTTCCTCGTAGCATTGCTGTCTATTTCGATGCGCGGTTCGATTAAGAGTGCATCGCTGAAGTGTTGGACGCGTGCCTGGGTAAGCCTGTCAATCGCCCTAATCAGTTTGTTCGTCGGGTTCCACGTCGTGCCGGGCCACACACTTTTTTATTCGATTTATTTTTTTGGCGAGTATGCCTTCGGTTTGATGTTCATCGGTGGTTGCCGTTACCTGGCCAGCGGTGTGGCAATGGGTCATCGATGCTACTCGATGTTGATTCCTGCCGCCCTGGTGGCGATCGCTTTGCCCTGGCTCTCAAACGACTTCAACGATTTGTTTATGGTGCAGGCGACGATTATGGCGGTGCTGTTCGCGACGTCGTTCATGGCTCTCCGGCCCGTGCTGCGACAACTGGAAACAAGTCCGGGTCTGCGGATCATGTCTGCGGCTTTGATCCTGTTGACGATCGACTTCCTTCATTACGTTCCGGTCTTCGGAGCGCGCAAGGGTCTCTGGGGATTGACCGTACCCGTCGGATACTTGCAATACACCTCCATCTTCGATTTGGTCCTGGAGATTCTGCTGGGCTTTGGGACGATCATGGTCCTGCTCGAAGGTGTCCGCAGTGAAGTAGAAGCGACCAATCGCGAACTAACCAGCGCTCGGGACAAACTTGAATTGATGGCCCGAATGGATCCGCTGACGGAAGCTCTCAACCGGCACGCGTTCCATTCATTGCTTAGTCATGATGCTGCTGGTTCTGGTTCCAGAGTCAGTGGCTGTGTAGCGGTTATCGACATTGATAACCTGAAACCAATCAATGACACGCTCGGCCACAGCGTCGGCGATAAGGCGATTCGCGCCGTTGCTCGCGCCGTGCGTTCGCTGATTCGGGCCGACGATATGTTGTTTCGGTGGGGCGGCGACGAGTTTTTGGTCTTGATGTTTAAGCTTCACGAAGACGAAGCCACGCGCCGCATGCAATCGCTGAATCAGATTCTGGAAGAGAACTGCGAGCAATGGATCTCGGCCAGCGTCAAGATCACAGTCTCTTCCGGAGTCTGCGGATTCGAGTCGTTACAGGATCTCGGGCCCGCAATCGAAAGCGCAGACCACGCGATGTATGGCGGCCGAAAACAAAGACGCAGTGGCCTTGCAGACAGAAGCGAAGTCAATGAGTTGGAGCCAACACTCTCCAAATGAACTCATGACTTAGGCTTCACTTTTGGAACCGCAGATTTTACGGCGTCAATCTGACCGAGCGGTGTCCCTGGATCAGACGCATTGTTCTTTGCAGAGCGCCATTCCGCGATAGACTTCGATCCGCTGGACTCATTCGGGTCACTTCAAACTCCACGTTGATGCGTTATCACGAAACAGTCACATTGGTTGTTGTTCGCCCCATTCTCGAAATGTAGAATGAATTTGCTCCCGCCCTCACGCGTAGGATTTGAGCAAGACCCGAAAAATCGAATAAGGAGATTAAGTACCCCTTTTGAATACTCGTATACTGTTCCCCCGCTTGCTCATCGCCTGCTTCGCGCTATGCATAACCACGAGCGTAGTTGCTCAGAGTAGCGAAGCTGATGCACGACAAACCCGCACCAACATCGATTCAAACGGCGCTACGCGTTTGGAAACTGAAATGTCCGCGCCCACTGAAGAGCGCAGGCCGAGAACGGTTGGGTCGGTTCCAAAGACCCCGGCATCAGCCGCGTTGCCTGAGTTGACCGGCCGTTTCGATCGGCTCCTGTTATCAGCCATCCAAACTCATTTGGGATTGCCTTATCACTATGCGGGAACCGGGCCCGACGCTTTTGATTGTTCAGGTTTTGTGTGGCGGACTTATCAGGAAGCCGGATTTGAGTTTCAACGCGGACCCGCCAGTTCGTACTGGGCAACTTTTGCGGCGCCAGGCAAGGAGGATCAGTACAAGTTTGGCACCCTGGTTTTCTTTAGCGGACTGGCCCATGTCGGCATTGTCGTGGATGAGAAGGGCTTCTACCACGCTTCGCGGCACCACGGAGTTATCTATTCACCATTCGACAAGTACTGGCTGTCGCGCATCGACGGTTTTCGCCGCGTGCCCGTCGACTCGATGTCTTTCCCCGTTGCGAAATCAAAACCGCGCGCGGCCAAGCCCGCGGCCACCGCGCAGGCGGTTGATGAAGACAACCAACCGTAAGTGATCAGTTAAGGAAAACCAGGAAGGCCGCTGCGGGTGATTACCGCTGCGGCCTTTTTGATTGCGATTTAAGAAGTAGCGTTTTTCCTTGAAATTACTACGGTGCCAGCCAGCGAATCACCGATACGTTGCTTTCTCTCGGATGAAAAAATCGCGATGCCCGCTGGAATGCCGCCGAGTAGGATAGGATTTGCCTCCAAGAGCCGCGCCAGGGTTCGGACCAGATGAGCCTTCAGACTACAACGAGTGCCATCGATATTGCGGACGACCAGTCCCTGCATAAACTTTCCCGGTGTGCGTGACCAGACGGCTTCAAAGATGAAGAAATAAGACAAGTATGTGAGGCACACGACCGTGCTGCCGAGAATCCAGTTCTCTGTATGAACCAATCCAACCGTTAGCACTGAGATTAGACATGCGAGCAGATTATCGATTATGAAGGCGATGATCCTCGCCTTGCTGGCGTCGCCGATCAAATCCATTGATGTACTCAGCGAGTTGAGAAAGGAAAATTCTGTTTAGCTCTAGGATAGAAATCCCGAGTGACGTTCTTTATCGCGCTTCTCCCAAACAGCGATAATCTTGTCGATGGCGACATAGCAAACGTCGCCGTCTTCGTCTTTCAAACGCAGGATTCCCTTTTCCACTTTGGCCACGTCACCACGCAGGCTCGAAGTCGCGCCACAAAAGACGTCGATCTTGCGTCCAACAAGTGTCTTCAGAAATTCTTCCATGTTTTATTCCAGCCGATCATTCGAGCAGCGATATAAGGTCAGTACCATCAAGCGGTAGCGACCGGGTCCCTAACCTACTTGTGACCGTTGCGAAACGTAATCTGCACCAGCGGCACGACTGAATCGTCGCCCTGCTGGCTCTTCTCAAACGTGAGCAGGTCGTAATAAGCGCAACGCGCGCGCGCCGGAAATTCGCGGCAGACCAGCGGCCGCGCAAAATAGATCGAGCACTTGCGCGTCGCAGGATCAAGAAACTTACAGGCCTTGCCAAAAATCGGATCCGCTTTGCGCCGCAGTATTTGTTCGCCTTGCCAGGTCGTGGTGAATTTTTTCTGAGCCGTCGCGACATCGACGCCAAAATGTTTCGCCAGCCGTTTGATGTCACGCGGGGTCACTTGCACGCGATCGTAGATCGAGCAGCAGTACGCCGGGCATTTATTACAGTCGTAATAGCTTTTTACGGTTTCGGTAGTTGCCATCCCTGGGTTCGCTTTGTTAACGCCGGCTTGATTTCTGGTATTCACTCACGAGCAGCTTCATAAACTCTTCACGACGTTGGTAGAGTCGCCGAGGCTTTCGGGGTTTGCGCTTCGCTAAAGCATACGCCGTGATGATCGGCAGCGCTACTGTCGAGTCGAGATAACAGACAACCGCGTCGGGTAAGCGATCGGGATCGACCTTGCCCCAGGACACGGCCTCGCCGGGAGTGGCGCCCGACAAGCCACCGGTGTCGGGCCGCGCGTCAGTGACCTGGAGAAAGTAATCGTGGCCCCGTTCGTCTATCCCCAGGACCTCCTGAATTTGCGGCTCAGTTTGCAACGCGAAGTTTTTCGGCGAGCCGCCACCAAGAATAAAAATCGCTGACTTGCCTTTCTTTCGGCGTTTGCTCTTGACCCGGTCGCTGCCGCTCCCGGTACTGACCTCATCTTGAATCAGGCCTCTTTTGGCGGCCAGCACGATCGACGCGGTCTCGTTCACGTCGAGCGAAGGATCGAAGGCCAGCTGGTTTCCCTGTAAGGCCTTGGCCGCGACGTTCATGCCAATCGAAGAATCGCCCGGTGACGACGTGTAAAGCGGAACGGAGTACTCGTGGGCCGCCGCCAGCAGCGACTTATTCTTCAATCCCAGTTTGCGTTCGCGTTCCAGGACATACCGGCCGATCAGATAATGAAACTCTGCTGTCGACATCGGCCTTTGGAACTCAGGCGCTTCAATCACGCGGCGGAAGAATTCATCGGTATCAAGCAGCACCGAGTAATCAAAAAAGATGTCATAGATGCGCACGACCTCTTGCTCGCGCAGGACGATGTCGGAAGTCTGCGCGTTGCCCTCGCGCAACTCCAGGCCGATGCCGAAATGTGTATCGTGGTAAAAATTTGCGCCCGTCGAGATGATCCAATCGATGAAGCCGGCCTGGATTAGCGGAATGATAGCCGACATGCCGAGGCCCGCGGGCGTCAGCGCACCCGTCAGAGTGACGCCAACGGTGGTGTCCGGCTCGAGCATTTTCTGTGAGAAGAGCCAACAGGCTTCGCGCAGGCGCGCCGCGTTGTACGCCAGGAATGAATTGTCGACCAGATCGACGAGGGTGGTGGCGCGGGTGATGGGCCGCGGATCAATCCGACGGCCACGCAAAAATTTACTTTTCTTTTTTGCCAAGACTTTTATTGAATTGATTTTGATTTATCGAACTTGAAGAAAGATAGTCGGCGAGTCAGCGATTGTTGTCAACGTCAGAACCGGCTGCGGTAGCGGCAGTTGATCTTTTGTTCCCGAGTTCGGTTCCAGTCAGGATCAACCGCCCGCTACCCCGGGCGGTTCTGACAACCTCTCCAGACACGCACGACACAAACAACCGCTGTAACGAGTCTTCAACTCCGCACGCGTTTCGTCGCTCAGCTTGATCTCAGAGCACCAGCACCCGCTGAGTTTCGCCCCACAAGTGAACGGCCCCCCGCACGCTTCGCACACTGAAGGTTCACGCAGAACAGGCAAAACGATCCCGGCAAGTTGTCTTAGTTTCATCTATTTGGAGTTCCGCCTTCAGGCGGGGCATTATCAACCAGAGCCGCCTGAAGGCGGTACTCCGAATTTTGTCACCTGTTGGCGGCCGCCTCGCCGGTTTGCTGGACGCGTCTTACCTGCAAACGCTCAATGCGCTTTTCGTCGGCGGCCAGAACTTCAACCTCGAGACCGCGAAAACTAAGGTGCTCTCCCAACCGGGGCACACTGCCTTTGTACGCGATGACCAAACCGGCAATCGTGGTGAAGTCGTCAGCTTCAATCTCCATGTCGAACAGGCGTTCGATCTTGCCAATCTCGGTGCTGCCCAGCACTTCGTAAACGCCGTCGCCGGCCGCAACGATTTCTTCCGGTTCTTCGCCACCCTTGTCTTCGTCTTCGATTTCGCCGACGATCTCTTCCAGGATGTCTTCGACCGTGACCAGGCCGGCGATACCGCCGTATTCGTCAATCACCATGGCCAGGTACGCGTGCGCCTTCTGCATTTCTTCCAACAAACGGGCCAGAGGCTTGGTTTCGGGAATGAAATAGACCGGCCGCACGAAAGGCGCTATGGGAGAGTCGGCGTTGTGATCGGCCCAGCAATGCAGCAGGTCGCGCACATAAATCAGACCTTCGACATTGTCGATTTGATCGCGAAAGACGGGCAGCCGTGAATGCTTCGTTTCCAGCATTACATCGCGCGCCTCGCGGGCGGTCGCAGTTTTGGGCAACGCTATGATCGCCGTGCGCGGGGTCATGACTTCGCCCACTGACTTATCTCCGAACTCAAAAACCGAAGTGATCAGTTCGCGTTCCTCTTCTTCGATGATGCCTTCCGCTTCACCGACCTCGATCAGCGCCTGAATGTCGTCGTCGTTGTCCTCGTCTTCTTCGTCGCCGTTCGCTTCTTCCAGCTCGTCCTGTTCTCGCAGCCGATCGAACGAGCGGTGCCAGGGCTCAGCCGCGAAGGCGAGCACGCGATAAAACGGCCGCAGCACCGGCAAGAGTCGCAGCAGCTTTCCTTCAGGATTGCGCAGCGAGATCATCCGCGGAATGAACTGGCGAAAGATTCCCGCCAGCACCAGACCCGAAATTAGTGAAATGAACAGCGCCAGGCTGCTGCCGGAAAACCATCGCAGCGAAATGTAGGTGACGAGGACCGAGAAAACCACCAGCAGGATTTGGATCGCGGCTGAGAGAGTAAAGCTGAACCGGGCGCGATTTTCCAGAACCTCTTTGAGCAACGGGGCGTGACGCGCGTTGGGATGCTCTTCGGCTTCAGCGGCCAGCCGTCTGAGTCCGACGTCGCTCAATTGGCCAAACGCCATGTCGACGGTGGCCAGGAATGTCAGCGCCAAAAGCAGGAAAAAACTGATGGCTAATTCAATTTCCATAGAGGCGAGTTAGATGGTAAACCGGTAACGCCAAATAGACAAAACCTGTCGGGTTTCTCTGTGCAGTCTCTGTGGTCCTCTGTGTCTCTGTGGTGATGTTTCGCTCTCTACCACAGAGACACAGAGAGCCACAGAGTTACACAGAGGATTTACGCGTCAATTCCCAGCCGCTTTCGCAGCTTCAACTCCAACCGGTTCATTTCGCCGTGATCGGTTTCATGATCATAGCCTGACAGGTGCAGCAACCCGTGCAGTATCAACTGCTCTATTTCATTCTCAAGACTGAGCCCGTGGTCTTTCGCCTGACGCGCCGCCTGCTCAAGTGAAATCAGTATGTCTCCCAGATTCAAGCCGTCGAGCTTTTCAAACTCATCCTGGTTTGCGGGAAACGATAGCACGTCCGTCGTCCCGCGTTTCCCACGCCACTGGTTATTGATCTCGCGCATTGCGCGGTCTGACACGAAGACGACCGTTACGTCTGCGTCCTTAGCCGAAGCAAGCTTTAGCGCCTTTGCCGTGAACGCCTGCCAACGCTCGCAGTCAATCGGTCGCTTTCGTTGGCGGTTAACGACTTCGATCATTGTCTACCGTTAGCTGCAAGCCTCGCCCTCTTAAAGCTCCGTTAGGAGCGCAATATTTATAGACCGCGACATCTTTTTGTAGCCAAGCTCCGTAGGAGCGAAACAGCCCATGCCGCTCCTAAGGAACTCAGAAAATGATGACGACGCGGGGCTATGAATATTTCGCCTCTAACGAGGCGAAGAAAATCGCCACATCGCGAACCGTCAGCCGCAACACCCAGGGCGTCAATCGCCATCTAAAATCGACACTGTCTAAATCTCGCTCTTCTTCGTGTGCGACTCGTAAGCCTTGATGATCATCTGCACCAGTTTGTGCCGGACGACGTCTTTATCGCTGAAGTAAACGAAATCAATGCCGTCGATGCCGGCCAGGACGCGCTCAGCCTCGACCAGGCCGCTGCGTTTGCCGGTGGGCAGATCGATCTGGGTTACGTCGCCCGTGATCACGGCCTTCGATCCAAAACCGATTCGCGTCAGAAACATCTTCATCTGTTCACTGGTCGTGTTCTGCGCTTCGTCGAGGATCACGAACGCGTCAGCCAGCGTGCGCCCGCGCATGAAAGCCAGCGGGGCTATTTCGATCACACGCTTTTCCAGCAGGCGAGTCACCCGTTCATAGTCGACCAGATCAAACAGAGCATCATAAAGCGGCCGCAGGTAAGGATCGACTTTCTCCTGCAAATCGCCGGGAAGAAAACCGAGCTTCTCTCCGGCTTCAACCGCCGGGCGCGCCAGCACAATGCGGTTAACCTGCTTTTGCATCAGCGCCTGAACCGCCATCGCCACGCCCAGATAGGTTTTGCCGGTGCCCGCGGGGCCGATGCCAAACACGATGTCCTTCTGTTGAATCGTCTCGATATACTTTCGCTGCATCGCCGACTTTGGCGCGACCTGTTTCTTGCCGGCCGGACTGAAACGCGAACGGGTGAAGTAATCGCGCAGGCTGTAGGCGCGGTCTTCGGCGATTTGCGTGAATGCTTCGCGAAGTTCTTTGTCAGTGAATTGCCGGCCTTCGGCAAACAGATGAGCGAAGTCTTCCAGAATGCGCTCTACGGTCTCGACGTCTTTGGGATCGCCGTCGACATTCAGACTGTGGCCGCGCCCGTTGATTTGGACATCGAGCAGCGACTCAAGGTACTTGATGTTCTGGTCGTGAACGCCGAAAAGCGTTTCCAGTCCGCGTGGTGGAAGCTCGATTTGCTTCAACTGATGAAAATATCTCCCGGGTAAGCAGTGAATAGATAAGCAGTAGTTTGCTTGAGGGTGTGAACTTGCGGAATGCTCATTTGCATAAATGCAACTCGGACGCTACTACACGCCAAACTTGCTTGTCAATTGTCCGGATAACGCGGTAGTGGGGTAAATGTCTGGATATGGCCTCAAGGTTATTTCGGGGCATCATGGGGCATCGTGGAACTAGGGCAAATTCCTTGTGTCGTCAATGAGAACATCGGTTGAGACTTTGGCGACTTTCGCATAACGCAACAACACAAGCAGATCGGGCTCCCTCAAACCTCGCTCATAGGCTGAAACTGCCGTGTAAGCACCTCGCAGTTTGAGAAGCTTTGCCATCTCAGTTTGACTCAATCCCAGCCCTTGCCGAATAGCCAGCAACTTGCGAGCTAACCGCTTAGGCTTCTGACGCTGAGAGCGCCCCATCAGGATCGCCCTCCTGATGGGTTTGCTGTCCTAACCTTGCGTCTATACTTATTTGTATATAGACTGTGCGCCGACTTAGAGGATGCCCGGAACGCCCGTGTCGTCCGGGCCGGACTCATTAACCCGGTTTACCTCGTAGCTTGGTTAGCATAACGGTCAGGTCTGCATAGGATAGCATGTATATCGCCGCTCCCGCCGATCCAATTTACCATCTAGCCCGGACTGAGGGTTCTGCCTTGTGCGGTGTCATGGTCTTTGGGAAGGCCGATCAGAGAAGGCGCAAGGATGATCGGCGGTTTGTAACAGAGAAGCCTACAGGTCAGTTTATAGCCTTGTGTAGTACATGCGAGCGCATAAAGACGGGCTCCCCTAAGCCTGAGCGCCCGTCCCTGGAATTGCTTTCACTCTCACGATTCATCGACACTCCGATCTAAGCAGTAAGCAAGTCGCGCAGACTCCAAACGTGTTGGGTGATTCCTGATTCCATTGCCGGAGTGCAACGGATCGAACTATGAATCCGGCAGAAGTTGTAATAAGCAAAGTAGACCGCGAGCATCGCTTTAAGGTGATCCCATTTCTTGCTGAAAGCATTAGTCAGGCGAGTAAGACGGCGGATCGATGTCCTCATGCTGAGGTTGGAACGCTCAACGATTGATGTGCATATTCGGCTAGGGTCAGGGTTTCCGATCATTATCTTCGTTGCTGTTTCCACCACGACGGGTGGCGAATATCTTTGCTCGCCATCGGGGTTCGCGCCGTAAACTTTAATCAGCATCGCGTAATCAACGCGGGTTCCGAGTGAATAGCTGACAGCGTTCTCATAGGGCCGGAATCCGTCTGTGGTCAACTGAAAGTAACCGCTGGTCGCTTCGTTCAACTTCTCTGTGAAAGTTTCTGTATCTTCCATTGCCCGCTCGCCTAAGTGCCAAGCCAAAACGAGTTTGGTATTTCGCTCGATGCCAACAAAAGTATAAGCATCGCCAACTTTCGGATCGGTGATCCCCTTGTTGAGTTTGTGACGATTCTTACAACCAACAAAGCCCCAAATCTCGTCGGCCTCAACGTCTTTGACGGCTACGCCTTTGATCTTCCGAGCCATGAGTTGTTCGCAATGCTCGCCAGCATTAAGCAGAACGCGGGTGATCGTTTTCTTTTCGACGCCAGTGATCCGCTCAATGGATCGGATGCTGTTACCTTCGAGTAACAGACGGAGAACGAGTAAAGACTTTTCTTCGCTCAGGTACATATTACCAAGAAGCCTTTCGGCCTCTGCCTGAAAGCGGCGCTTGCATTGATTGCACTTGTATCGCTGGTTGCCTTTGTCGTCTTTCCCAGCTTTGACCGCTTCGAGTTTGCAGTTGTGACACGTCATTGTGATCCTTGCCTTTTCAATGGCAATTGCTCACAATGGATTTGCTTGGAATCTCTGATGCGAGCAATCGCGTTAGGTTTTCAAAAATGGGCTTTGTCGGTTAGCGCCGATGAAGCCCTTATCAATCTAATAGGTATACTATCTCCGATAGTCTGCTATGTCAAGTAGAAATACTATTTGACATAGCACACTATTTCGGGTAGTATAGCCAAGTGCCAAAGGTAAAAAAGACGGTCTGGCTCTGGCAGTGCAATCGCTGTGGCTATGAGTGGTTGCCCCGGGATTCTGAGGCCGAGCCTAAGAGATGCCCCGGCCCAAACTGTAAATCAAAGTATTGGAATCAGCCTCGAAAGCTACAGACGGCCAAGCAACGATCCTTGAAAGCAAAATCTTGAGGGCTTGGCCCCGCGTAGGAGTGTCGAACTCCTTTCGCCCGATCCAAAGTCGGGTGTTCTAGCCGGTAAACTAACGCGGGGTTAGGGCGAGGGGAACGGGAAACCGTTCCCCTCTGTTCGGTTTTAGATCGTCCATCGATCATCTTGCTTCTTGAATGGTGGTCCGCGTATGCGGTACAGTAGCGGCACTTCGGCCATTTGCGTATCCCCGCTGATAGCTAGAAGTCGGGGCGGTTTTGGGTTGCAGCCCGAACCGCCCCTTTTGGTTACTCAATCCCTAATTCTTGCTTTCCTTTTTCCATCAGAAACCATTTCTCATTTTCGTCTCGATGTAATTTCCCCTTATATTTCTTTCGATTTAGAATTGTGTGCAAATACTCGCGGGTAACACTTCGGCCTTGACGATGTAGCTCTTTCAAAATGTGATCAAACCCAATCCCGCCGCTTTCATTGTGGGCCGCAACGATCCTCATTGCCGCCTCGGTATCCCCGACCGGCTTTCCCAGCTTAAGATCCGCCGTCTCCGGCAGTCGAATCTGTTCCGCCTCAAGACCCAAAGCCCGCTCCACCGCAGTAATTGACCCCTTTATGTTTTTCAGCGATTCGCCCAAATGCGACAAGTCGCGGCTTAACTCTTCATATTGCAAATACTTCTGCTCGTACTCCCGAGTAGAGGCCGTAAGTAGCCGCTTGAATTTCTCAAGCATGTCTTCCATGTCGGCACGTGACAGTCCAGATAAAATCATCGTCGCGATCTCCTTCGCCTAAATTTGTGATATATTACTGGAGCAGATCCCTGATTGTCAATCTTGGTGTTGATCTTGACTTTTCTGCAAAATTGATCGATCATGGATTGGCAGTTGACAACTGATAAGTTACCCGCTAAACTGGCCCCGGTTCACCGGGGGGTTGTTAAGGGGGTTTCGGGTTAGTAAAAACCAGCGGAAGGGGATACGCGAATGCAACTTTCGGTAACAAAAGTCAGAACAGTTGAACAACAGAACGCTGCGCTAAAGGCCGAACTGAGAGCCGCAAAGCGTAAAATCCGAACACTCGAACGGGAAGTTGGGAGATCCCGAAGTGTTCGGCCTGATCACACAGAGATAGATCTTTTGCGCCGCATTGCCGAATGTGACGTTGACGAGGGCTTTGCCGTAAACTTCGCGGCAGACCTAAATCTCGCCCCAGCAAAGCTTGACTATCATTTACAGCGGCTTCTCGATGGCGGTTACGTCGAACTGCTTTTCACGGATTCAGCTCTTGGCGACGATTTCGGCATCACTCAAAAGGGCCGACTGGCTCTCGTAAAAAGACACGCACTCTAACCAGACAAAGGAAAAGGGGATAATAGAATGGCTGCAAACATTCAACCACCAGCGGCAGTACCGCCGATCGTCTACGTAAATTTTTCCGCCGAAATCAATCCCAGCACAACGGAGAGCCTACTGGCGACAATCGCGAATATTGTCACTCAAGGGATTCCGGCAGTTTATGTGTTGCTTTCAACGCAAGGCGGATCGGTTATGCACGGCCTCACGATCTACAATATCCTGCGCGGTTTGCCGATTGACCTTACAATCCACAACGTCGGAAACGTGGATTCAATTGGGAACGCTATTTTTCTCGCCGGGCAACATCGATATGCGTGCCCGCATTCGACGTTCATGTTTCATGGTGTAGGATTCGATATCGAAACGCGTGAGCGGCAAGAGGAAAAGAATTTGCGCGAGCGATTAGGGACGATTCTTAGCGATCAGCAAAGGATCGGCAGCATAATCGAGGAACGGACTCGGCTTACCCATAATCAGGTTCGCGCCTTGTTTCGCGAGGCCAAGACCAAAGACGCGGCATACGCCGTTAGCTGTGGGATCGTTGACGAGATCCGCGACGTTAATATTCCTGCGGGCAGTCCCGTAGTCTCGCTTGTATTCCAGCGATAGACCGTCAGGTTGGTTCACCGCAAAGTCCGTCTTTTCTGGCATCCTATTGTCCTTTTGTCTCTGAGGGCGCTATACGCGGTCCCCCTATATTAGAGATCTTAGTCGTTTGTCAATAGCTACGTCAACAGAAACGACCCCCCGTATCCAGAACCTTACCCCACTACCGATAACGCACACGATTCGACAACCAGAGTGACATAACCCGGTCGTTGATCTTCATTATGCGGCCCGATCAGGTTGAGGCCTTAAACTGCCTGCGCTATAGTCTTCCGGATGCCCTGCTGCGGAGGGGTCGCATAATGGTAGTGCAGCGGTCTTGAAAACCGCCGTCCGAAAGGATATGCAGGTTCGAGTCCTGTCCCCTCCGCCATAGATTTTGCCCAGGCCGTTCGCGTGTCTCCCAACGGGCCGCGGCGGCTTTGTTTTTGGGCTCGCGGCGAGTAAGGCCGATTAGTACTTCGCGATCATGCGCTCATTGTCATTGACACTGTTTTCCTCAGTCGCTCCAGCCGCCATCTTCCTGGAAAGCTGGCGCGAGTTCATGGCCAGAATCTGGCACTACCTGAACGACACGCACACAATCGGCAACATACCCTTTTCAGTCACGGCACTCGTCGAAGGGGCATTGATATTTACGCTGGCGCTGCTGGCATCACGGACGCTGAGCGCTCTGCTCCAGCGTCGCATCGCGAAGAGAGCCTATCTCGATCCCGGATTGCGTTATACGATGGGCAGACTGACGCAGTACCTGATCATCGCCTTGGGTTTGCTGCTCGCGCTGAAAGCCGCATTCCGACTTGACCTTACTTCAGTTGCAGTTCTGTTTACCGCGCTCTCGGTAGGTATTGGTTTTGGCTTGCAGTACATTGCCGCCGATATTGCCTCCGGTTTCATTCTTCTCTTTGAGCGCCCGGTGCGCGTTGGCGATCGCATCACCATCGGTGAAGACGAGGGCGATGTGCAGAGCATCAACCTGCGCACGACGGTCGTCGCGACAAACGATCGCATTTCGATCATCGTGCCGAATTCAAAACTAGTCAGCCAACGTCTGATTAACTGGTCCTATGGCGATCCGCGCGCGCGAATTGCGATACCCGTGAGCGTCGCTTATGGATCGGATATTGAGTTGGTAACAAAAACCCTGATGGCTGCGGCCGAGGGGGTGGACAACGTGCTGCGCGACCCGGCGCCGAAAGTACAGTTCTTGAAGTTTGGCGATTGGTCGCTGGATTTTCGCCTGCTGGTATGGACCAACCGGCCACGTATCCACACGCAGATTCGCAGCGACATTAACTATCGTATCGAGAAATTATTTCGCCACGCCGGGATCGAAATTCCTTTTCCACAAACCGAATTGCGTTTACGCGGGGGCTCACTTCAGCTTGATACTGGAGACAGGCTGGTTTTGGACGAGAAGTCTGAGGACGGGGGCCCGGTTTGATTTCGAAGTTGGTGGTACTCACCAGGCAGAAGCGTTACAGAACCGGGAGCGGCAGCGACCGGATGCTATGCTCAACCAGGGTTGACACACAATAGCCCGGACAGTTGCTTTTAGAAGCACCGATTGAGCTTAGCACCCGGTCGCTACCGCTTCCGGTTCTGTAACGCGTTCTTCTTCTTGCCGGGCAGAGTAAATCCCGGACACATGCTTTTCGGATCATCGGTCGTGGCTTTGCACTTTTCCGTGGGACTTACAGAAGCCAATTTCAGACGCGACTTGAGTTGAGTAAAAGGAAACCACGCGCTCGGATCCGAGGCACTACATTGCGACTTGTCAGTATGTCTGCAAACGTCGATGGCGTAAATCGGATGGATCTCCCACAGAGCCAGCCGCTCAAAATCTTTTGCATTGTCTCTCGCGGGATTAAATCCCGCCTTTCCATTTGTGCAGGGCACATGACTGCCGTCAAAGAACAATTGACCTGAGATTTTCACCGGATGTGTTTTGAAAAAACTCACATAGTCGGGAGAATCAAAGAGGTCCCAGGCCGGCGGCCTGTAGTGCGGAACTATTTCAGCGACGATGGTATTGCACAGCGCGGTTTCGTTCGGATTCTCAGCCAGAGTGATATGAATGTCGTTATAGGCACAACCGAGCAGGTTGCATTGAACGCTCTCGCCATTGCCCTTTGTGAGTGGCTCATCTTTATCGACGTTCGAATGCCGCGCATCGAGGACATAGCCGACAAACGTGACGGTCTTGCCTTCACCAAGTTTCGCGCCGTTGCTTAGGGTGACGATGTCGGTGAGTTTCGCGCGGCTCGGCGGCGGTTCGCCCTGGGGAATAGTCGGCTCGTTAGTACTGGCATTGCCCAGGTCGGCGAACGTTTTGAGCGTTACCGGCGTGATCTTCGTCACCGGGGCGCAGAAATTATTCTTCATCGCATTCTGCTGATCATTGGCCGCGCCCTTGAAGCAGCCGGTGTTACCGCACAGAAAATCTATTCGCTGCGGCTTGTTTGTGAAGGGCTTGAGCTGAAGTGGAAGAGGCGTGGCGCATGTCTTGAACTTCAACTGCTGCGCATTTATCGACGCTGTTAGCAGTAGCGCTGCCAGAATCAACCAGACGAAACGAAGCAATAGATGTGATTGCATTTCCTTTTTTACCTGTAACTATTTTTGCGGCGAATGCTATACCGATTGCTGAGGTAGGGCAAGAGTGTCGTGCGTCGTTCAGAGTACCGGCTTCAGTCGGGTTTTTCGTTGGCCGCGAAGAACCCAACTGAAGTAGTGCTCTGAACAGTTGCGATGAATACGTCTACAGGCTAGGCTACAGTCACTGAGTGACGATTCATTCATTCGATTAAGATGGCCCAAAAAACTGCCCGCAACGGAACTGCCGGAAAACGCGAAGCGATCCTGCGCGCGGCCACGCGAGTCTTTGCGCGTAACGGCTATTTCAATTCCAAGGTCGCGGACATTGCGCGCGAAGCTGACGTCGCCGACGGTACCGTCTATCTCTATTTCAAAAGCAAAGAAGAAATTCTGCATTCCATCTTCGACCAAAACATGGCCGAGGCCATCGCGGCCGGCCGCTTACTGATCGACAAGCTTCGTGATCCCGGCGAGAAGCTGCGTCGCATTGCCATGCTCCATCTCGAACGTCTCGGCGCCGATCGCGATCTGGCGGTGGTTTTTCAGGTTGAGCTGCGCGGGTCGACGAAATTCATGCGGGAGTTTTCCGCGGCCGGCTTTGCTGAGTACCTCGGACTGTTGCGCAAAACGTTCGAAGAAGGACAGCGTTCAGGTGTCTTCCGCAAAGACCTGAATGCCAAGTTAGTGTCGAAGATTCTGTTTGGCGCTTTGGATGAAATGGCTACTAACTGGATCATCTCAAAGCGTAACTACAAGCTCGAGCCGATGGCTGCGGTCGTCATGGACGTTTTCCTGAACGGAGTGAGCGCCTCTTGAGTTCTATCCCTCAGCCACAGGCCGATCCAAACAACTCGGCGCCGTTGCGCGTACCACTGTCTGCCGACGAACCACGGACCCTGGTAGAAGTCTATGAGCGCGCCGTGCTGCGCTATCCCAAACCGGACACGCTGAACTACAAACGTAACGGCGATTGGCATTCAATCTCCGCGCAGGAGATGTCGAGACGCGCTCAGCGGATCGCGCTGGGCCTGCATTCGCTAGCCGTGCGCAATGGCGATCGGGTGGCGCTGATTTCGGAAAGTCGCGTTGAATGGGTGCTGGCCGATCAGGGTTGCGTGTTTTCCGGTGCGGTCTCAGTGCCGGTTTATCCTACGCTGACGCCCACGCAAGTTGAATACATCCTCAAAGATTGCGGCGCGCGGTTGTTGTTTGTTTCGACGCGGGCGAAATTCGAAGAGGTGGAAGCGGTCGTGCGCGAATGCGCGGCGATAGAAAAGGTCGTGGTGTTCGATCCGGATGGATTGAGCGCCGCAAATGTTTTAAGTCTCGCTGAACTCGAAGAACGTGGCCGGGCGCTCGCGGCTGAACAGCCCGCGCTGTCCGCAGAACTGGCTCAGGCGGCGAGTCCCGAAGATCTTGCCACGATCATCTACACGTCCGGAACCACTGGCGAGCCAAAGGGCGTGATGCTGACGCATGCGAACCTGGTTTCGAATCTGATCGATTCATCGAATCATTTTCAGTTCGCCGAGAATGATTCGGCGCTCTCGGTGCTGCCGCTGTCGCACATCTTTGAGCGCCAGGCGATGAACATGTACCTGCATCACGGCATGAGCGTCTATTTCGGAGAGTCAATGGAAAAGATTGGCGACAATCTGCGCGAAGTGCACCCGACCGTGTTCGTGGGCGTGCCGCGGATTTACGAAAAGATTCTCGCTAAAGTGCAGGAACGCGCTCTGGCTAAGGGAAAACTGAACGGCGCGCTGTGCAACTGGGCGATCGAAATTGGAAAACAATGGGCCCAACTGAAGGCCAAATCTCAGCCGATTCCGCTGTGGCTGGGGCTGCGGCACAAACTCGCTGACGCGCCCGTCTACGCGAAGTGGCGCAAAGCCATGGGCGGCCGCATTCGCATTTTTGTTTCCGGCGGAGCGTCGCTATCAAGCGATGTGGCGCTGGCTTTCGTGGGCGCGGGCCTGCCGATCGTGCAGGGTTATGGGTTGACGGAGACTGCGCCGGTGATCACGGCCGGGCGGCTCGACGACAATCGCGTCTGGACCGCGGGCAAGCCGATTAGAAATGTCCAAGTGCGGCTGGCGCCAGACGGCGAGATCGAAACCCGCGGACCGCAGGTGATGCGAGGTTACTGGAATAAACCCGAAGCAACGCGCGCAGTCTTTACCGCAGACGGTTGGTTCAAGACGGGCGACATTGGCACTCTGGATGCGGATGGGTATTTGACTATCACGGATCGAAAGAAGGAGTTGCTGAAAACATCCGGCGGCAAGTACATCGCGCCGCAGCCGATTGAGCAGTTGATCAAAAGCTCGCGCTTCGTCAATCAAGTGGTGGTCATCGGCAATGACCGCAATTTTCCCGCCGCTTTGATCGTGCCTGACTGGGAACAGTTGGAAAGCTACGCGAAACTGAAGGGTCTTAAGTTGAGCACGCGCGCAGAATTCTGCCGGCACCCGCGCATCATCGACTTGTTTGAGCGACAGATAGCAGCGCGAACTCAGAACCAGGCACAGTTTGAAAAGATCAAACGTATTGCTCTACTGGATCAGGAATTAACGGTTGAAGGCGGCGAGATGACACCGACGCTGAAAGTGAAGCGCCGGGTAGTTGATCAGAAGTATCGGGATGTGATCGATCGGATCTATCAGTAGCATAGACTTCAGTCGGTCTGTGATTGCTCGATGCGCGCGATGAGGTCAGTACCACCTGCGTGAGCGGGTGGATTCAGCGCTCAATTTGTTGCTTGCGTGTTTGACCCGCCCGCTCACGCAGGTGGTACTGACCTCATGTTCTTGGGATCAGGATCACAGACTGAAGTCTATGCTACTAATCGCGCAGCTTGATCTCGAAAGCCAGCAGGATGCGATCGGCTGTTTCGCGCGCGGCTTGCTTCAAAGCATATTCGGAATAGAGCGGGCTGTTTTTGGTCGGCGCCGAGACTCCGCCGCGGCCGTTCTGGTAGATCGAGTGATGACTGCGGCCTGACTGTTTGAACTTCGCGGTGCCCGGCTCGAGGATGCTGTAGCTGACATACAGTTCATCCATTTCATTTTTCTTTGGCTGCCTGCCAGAGTCGGCAATTTCGCTTCCGATCTGGAGCCACACAACGTATCTGACGGTTTCTTCCTTCGCTCGTTTGATCGCTTCGGCGCGATTCATACCACGCCCTGCCGAAGTGACGATCACATCCGGCGCCTCACCCAGGCGCCGCACACAATTATCAATCACCGTATCGGTGACATAGTAAGGAATGCTTGACGACACATCGCGATTGTCGATGCCGACCAGCAATTGCAGTCGGGGAGGCTTCTCGGTTTTCTTCTCGACCGTCCTGGGACCTGAGACTGAAGGCGCCGTGGTTGGAGTTCCGCCGGTCGAGCGACGACCCGATTGGGCAAAGCTGACTGTTGCGGAAGCGATGACGATCGCGGTTACGAGCAGGTTTTGGCGTTGATAAAAAACATTCATGATGTGTCTGGTCATTCTAACATTGGAAGCATTGCCTGGGCATGCGGCATTCCCGGGTCTTCACGATTGCAAACCTTTGATGCCATGCGATTGAAAATCGTCGCTCGCTTTTTCTTCCGCGCCGAATAATTTAGACTCCTGATAGCAGCCAAACAACAGCCAATGACAGAACCGCAGACACGCTCGTTAATTATCACCCGGGTCCGCCCTCAGGGGCCTAACATTCGCTCGTTTCAATTGATGCCCGAAGATGCCATCCAGCGGGGCATTAACGCTCATGCGGTGCCGTTTATTTCCGGCCAGGTGGCGGTGCTGCGCGTGGGTCAGGAAGAGCCTGCGTATTTCGCGTTTGCGGGCGCGCCCACTGATCGTCATTTGGAAATCCTGGTGAAGCGAACCGTTGGCGCCAGCGTGGCTTTGTTCGATATGAAGGAAGGCGAGCGCGTGGACCTGTTGAACGTGGTCGGCCACGGCTTTGATCTGGATCAGCAGAAAGGGCGCGACCTGGTTTTCGTGGCCATGGGAACCGGGGTGGCGCCGCTGCGTTCCGCTCTGCGTCATGTTCTGAAACGTAAAGAGGATTTCGGAGAGCTGGTTGTGCTTTACGGCGCACGCACCCCGGACGATTTCTGTTATCGAGATGAAACGCAAAGTTGGGAAGACGCCGGCGTCGAACTGCGCCAGGTAGTCTCCCAGCCCGAGGGCCGCGGATGGCACGGGCCGACCGGCTATGTGCAGAGTCTGCTGGATCACGTACTGCCTGATCTGAAAAATTCTCCGGTAGCTCTGGTCTGCGGCTCACGAGAAATGATCGAGCAGACCCGAGGTCGGCTCCAGCAGATGGGTTTTGCGCCGGAAGCGATTCTGACGAACTATTAGTCAGCGAAACCGCGAGCGAGCGACCGGATCTCAACTCACAAGATCGATGGTCGCGGGGACGAGACCCCTTCGCTCACGCCCCCGGTACCGACCTCATTTGCTCTCGATCCTCTCGGTGTTTTTTCTTCGACAGATTCTTGCTTTCGCTATCACCGCTGAATTAATATCCAGCCTTCGTTAACACGTCCGCAATGTCATTGTGTTTGAATATTCCTCGTCTTAATCCGCTGGAAATCCGAAACGACCGAGTTTGCTGACCGAGTTCTTAACTCGAAGACCCCGAAAGGAATCTATGACTAAGAAATTTGCCTCAATCGTTAACCTGTTTGCTCTGGTCGGCTGCCTGCTGTTGGGGGCGACCGCAGCTTTTTCGCAATCACAAGCGACCACCGGAAACATCGAAGGTCGCGTCACGGATCCAAATGGCGCCGCTGTCCCGACTGTTACGATTACTGCGGTGAACCAGGAAACTGGCTTAACCAAAAGTACCAATGCCGACGAGGGCGGGAACTATCGCATCACTTTTTTGTCGCCCGGAAAATACCGCGTGACCACGACCGGCGCGCAGGGATTTGCCGGCGCGGAGTTTGGCAATGTAGTTGTCACTGTTGGTGGCCAAACGCCGCTCGACATTCAATTGAAGTTAGGCACCACGACGACGATGGTCGACGTTGCGGCCGAAGGGCAAATAGTCGAAACCACGCGCACGTCAGTTTCATCGACCGTCAACGAGCGCGCGATCCAAAACCTGCCGGTCAATGGCCGCAACTTTTTGGATTTCGCCACGCTGACGCCGGGCGTCGTGCGCGACCCGACGCGCGCCGGCGATCTGGCAGTCGGTGGCCAGAAGGGAACATTCAACAGCTTGCAGGTTGACGGTGCTGATAACAACAATACCTTCTTTGGCCAGTCATTCGGCCGCACCGGCACGCGTCCACCGTATCAGTTCTCGGAAGAGTCAGTGCAGGAGTTCCAGGTAAACCAGAACGGTTTCTCAGCCGAGTTTGGACGCGCCGGTGGAGCGGTGATCAATGTAGTCACCAAGTCGGGCACGAACCAATGGCACGGCAGCGCGTTTGAATATTTTCGCGATGAATCATTGAATTCAAACACGCCGATTTTGACTGCGCGCGGCGCCAAGCGGCCCAAGTTACAGATCAATCAATTCGGCGGAACGCTGGGAGGACCGATCAAACGGGACCGGGCGTTTTTCTTCGCGGCTTTCGATGGGCAGCGTTCGAATATTCCGAACATCGTCGACGCGCCAAACTTCTTTGCCCAGCCGGCCGCTATTCAGGCACTGCTGGCGCCGAAGATGGGCACCTATCAAGTTGGACGCGATCAAAACGTCTACATGATGAAGACCGATATTCGATTGAACAATACAAACCAGTTGGTCCTGCGTTTCAACCAACAGAACTTTACCGGCAACAACAACGAAAACGGCGGGCCGCTCAGCGTCCAGGAACACTCCGGCAACAGCGTGGCAAAGACAACGACGTTTTCGGGTTCGCTGACTTCGAGCCTGACCAACCGTCTGGTCAACGAGTTTCGCTTTCAGTTTGGCCGCGACCGCGAGCCGGGCACCGCAAACAGCGACGTCACCGAAGCGCGAATCCAAACTGGCGGCGGTTTTCTTCAACTCGGCCGCAATAACTTCAGCCCGCGCGAAACCACCATCAAGCGCCTCCAGTTTATCGACAACCTCAGCTACACCCGCGGCGCGCACAATTTGAAGTTCGGCGCCGATCTCAATTTTGACAAGATTTTCAACTTCTTCCCCGGCTTGTTCAGCGGGCAATACACTTTCAATTCGTACGCGTTGTTCGCTTCGAACACCCCGGCTTCCTATACGCAGAATTTTGGCGGCGCCGGAACTTCGGGCGGCACGACGAAACCGAACCTGAGTGACTATGGCTTCTTTGGACAGGACGATTGGCGCGTGAATCCTAAGCTGACGCTCAACCTCGGCTTGCGTTACGACTATCAGAAGCTGGCCCCACCCACTGTCTTTAATCCGAGTGCAGCACTGGCGGCGGCGGGACTCGACACGACGACGCGGGTGCGCGACGCCAATAACATTGCTCCGCGGATTGGGTTTAGTTATGCGCTTGATGAGAAGACCGTCATCCGCGGAGGCTACGGACTCTTCGTTGGCCGCACGACCGGGATCATGCTGGGGACGGCGCACTCGCAGAATGGAATTCAGGTAACCGGAGTCACGCTTAACTGCACGGCGGTCCCGAATCCTTGTCTGACCTATCCGGCGATCTTTACCACTCCGCCGGCGACCGGGGCGCAGACGCCGAGTCTCTATCTTTTTGACAAGAACTATGAGCAGCCGCAAATCCATCAGGCGCGGCTCGGGATTGAGCGTGAGCTCTTCTCGAACATAAGTCTGACGGCTACTTATCTTTTTTTCAGGGGTGCGAATCTTTCGCGCACGCGCGACATCAACCTTAGCGCCCCCGTTGCGACAACCGTAACGGATCCGAGCGGCGCTCCTTTGCTCGTCTGGCGTCATTCCGCGACTCGTCCCATCGCGGGCTTTACGCGAATCAGCCTGTTTGAGAGCACAGCCGATTCTCGTTATGACGGGCTGGCCATCGAAGTCAAAAAGCGTTTCTCTCGCGGCTGGCAGTTCCTGGCCGCTTATACTCTCTCGAGCGCCCGGGACAATAAGCCGGATCAGACGATGGTTGTAGTCGGCACCGATGATGTAAAGGGAGTGCAGAACAATCTGGACATCGGAGGCGATTATGGTCGCAGTGACCTGGATATTCGCCACCGCCTGGTTTTCAGTTCCGTTTACGAAGTCGGCCGGGTGAAGAAAGGCAATGCCTTCGCCAGCGCTCTCCTGAGCAACTGGACCTTGTCAAGCATCAGCACGCTACAGAGCGGCTTTGCCTATTCCGCGATGATTACCGGCGACGCGAATCGCGACGGCAACTCGGCTACCGATCGGGTGCCGGGGACTGCACGCAACGCGTTTACGACCCCGCACATTCAGATATCTGATGCTCGCGTTACCAGGACGTTCACATTCGGCGAGAAATACAAGCTCAGTCTGATCGCCGAAGCCTTCAACCTGTTCAATCGGTCGAACATCGCTACGGTGAACACGGGCCGTTACGTGATCGCCAGTTCATCGGCGACGACTTTAACTAACCCGGCATTGTCCACGCCATTTGGGTTCGTGCGAACTTTTCTGGGCGAGCGCCAGATTCAACTGGCAGCGAAGTTCAAATTCTAGTGGCATAGACTTTTTAGCCCTCCGTACTCAAAACCGCAGGCGTCGTTCTTAATTTGAGCGGCGCCTTTTTTTTGGTGTGCATCCGCAGGTCCCAGCGGCGGCGGCGCTTTCGATCTGGTGTCATCAACTAAGTCAACGAAGCGTTCGCAGCAAACCAAAGCGGTGTGGCGATGCGCTTGCGACCGCACTCCAAATTGCCCGAGCTTGTTCTTTGATAACGGCTAAAAGTTCATGGTCTGGAGTAAAAACCTACACTTGGGAAGCGTCAATCGCAGACTCCGGCGCGCGAATGGGCCAAAACAAGGCCTTCTGGTGTTTTCCTTACGCGGCACGGTCATTGCCCTGATTTTATTGTTTAAGATGGCTAATTTATGGGGAAACCCGATTTGAAGTCTCAACACAAACAATTACTCAAGATAAAGTTCGGCTTTAGATATTCGCTGCGAACCACCCTCGTCGCGTCAATCGCAGTAATGATTGTCACCGCGCTGACTGTTGGTATGCCCGGCAGCATGGCTGCGGGTGACGGAGATCTCGACCCTGGGTTCGGAACAGGTGGGAGAATAGTCACCGACTTCTTCGGGCGCAGCAACGGCGCGAATGGGGTCGCTCTCCAGCCTGATGGGAAAATTGTGGTAGCGGGCGACATCCTGACCGTGCAGGGTCCGCCTGACATGTCAGTGGCGCGGTACAACAGTGACGGGACACTCGACGCTTCATTCGGATCAAGTGGGCTGGTCACCACCGATTTCTTAGGTCGCGCCGACACTGCCTCTGCCATCGCTATTCAATCCGACGGGAAGATTCTGGTGGCCGGCGGCGCCGACATGAATGCGACATCAATCGATTTCGCCCTCGCCCGGTACAACTCGAATGGCTCTCCCGATTCGACTTTTGGTACTGGCGGGAAAGTGACGACTGACTTCAACGGCGGGCTCGATGCGGTGGCAGCGATCGGGCTGCAAACAGATGGCAAGATCGTCGTAGCGGGTTTTGCCACTGCCGGCACTCAGCATACGGGCCTGGCCCGATACAACCCGAACGGGACCCTGGATGCGAGTTTTGGCAGCGGCGGAAAAGTCCTCATCGACTTTAGCGGAACACGGGATTCTGCGAGCGCCCTGGCGATTCAATCGGACGGCAGGATCGTCGCCGGCGGATTCACGGTTGACCCGATCACTTCGTTCTTTGTCTTCGCGCTCGCGCGATACAACGGCGATGGATCGCTCGACTCGACCTTCGGTGGCGGCGGCAAAGTTACTACCCGGGTTGTTTTTGGTGACGGTGAAGATGATGAGATATCCGGACTGGCAATTCAGCCTGACGGCAGAATTATCGCCGCCGGCCGTGCGAACTTTGCCCAGGACTTTGGCATGGTGCGGTATCAGGCCAACGGTACGCTCGACACGGCTTTCGGCACGAACGGCGTCGTGACTACAGACTTCAATGGGAGCATCGACCGCGCCAGTGCTGTCGTTCTCCAGATTGATGGAAAGATTGTTCTGGCCGGAGCGGCGAACTTAACGACTGGTTCAACTGGGGACTTTGGCCTGGCTCGTTACAATCTGAACGGATCGCTCGATCCAACCTTTGGCACGGGCGGCAAAGTGATTACTGACTTCGGCGGTAACGTCGACAACGCCCGCGGAGTGGTGCTCCAGTCAGACAACAAGATTGTTGCGGCCGGTTCGACAATCAGTAGTACTCCAGGCTCAGGTGATTTTGCCCTGGCTCGTTATCTGGCCACGGCCCAGCCCAGCGACGTCTCGGGTCGAATCCTCGACCCGAGTGGAAATCCGGTTGAGGGTGTGGCGCTCAAAATGAGCGGCAGTCAGAACCGTTTAGCGGTTACCGACTCTCAGGGCAACTATCGTTTTGACAGTGTCGCGACTAATGGTTCGTATACCGTTACGCCCAGTCGCGCGAATTACACATTTAGTCCGGCGCTGCGCAATTTCGTTCAGACAGGCGCACATACCGACGCTTCGTTCACCGCAACGTTTGTCGCCGCCGGTCTTAATCCTCTGGACACGTCTGAATATTTTGTGCGCCAGCACTACATAGACTTTCTCAGTCGCGAGCCGGATGAAGCAGGTCTAAATTTCTGGGTCAATCAGATCGAAAGTTGCGGCGCGAGCGCCACTTGTCGCGACAATAAACGCATCAACGTCTCCGCGGCGTTTTTCCTCTCGATTGAATTCCGGCAAACTGGTTACCTCGTCTATCGCACCTACAAGACTGCCTACGGGAATATTCCGGGCACGCCGGTCCCCGTCCGGTTTAGCGAGTTGCTGGCAGACACGCAACAGATTGGACAGGGAGTAATCGTGGGCCAGGCCGGCTGGGAGGCAACGCTGGAAAACAATAAGCGAACATTTATGGAAGCCTTCGTGCGCCGTTCGCGTTTTCAGACAGCTTTCCCGCCCGGGACACCGGCGGCTAAATATGTGGACGGGCTTAACGCGAATGCCGGCGGAGTGCTGTCCAGCCCGGAACGAGATCAGTTGATTTCCGATCTCATATCGGACTCAAAGACTGGCGGCCAGGTGCTGAGGGCCGTGGCCGAAGATCCGGACTTAAATACTCTGGAATTCAATAAAGCATTTGTGTTGATGCAGTACTTCGGTTACCTGCGGCGCAACCCGAACGATCCGCCTGAGGCGACGCTCGACTTCCAGGGGTACAATTTCTGGCTGACGAAGCTGAATCAGTTCAACGGCAACTTTGTGAATGCTGACATGGTGAAGGCCTTTATCACGTCAGGTGAGTATCGCGGCCGCTTTCCAAAGTGATCGGAGCGCACGCATCCTGCGTGCGGTGCGCCGGCATCTTGCCGGATCTGTTTCCTCAACTTAGCTGATAGCTGAGCGCGGGCAGGGATGCCCGCGAACCGCACGCAGGATGCGTGCGCTCCTTTCGCTCCTTAGTTCGTGTGACCAAACCCATGCTTCTGCTTACAAAGCCTGCAATAGGTCGGCGGTTCAGTGTTGTCCAGTTGATGCTTGACCGGCTTTAGCGTTTGCAGGAATGCAAAGATTGATTTCAGATCGTCGTCGGTCATCTGGTTATAAAAATACCAGGGCATTGACGCATGTAACGGTCGGGCGCCAACTTTCCCCGTGTGCATTGCCTTCACAAAACTCGCGTCATTGTAGTAGCCAATGCCGGACGCCGCGGGCGTGATGTTTGCCGATACCACGTCACCTTTCGGCTCATGCAGCAGGAAGCCGCCGGCGAAATCCATTCCGGGCAGTGGCTGGCCTTTCTCTTGTGGAGTGTGGCAGGCGGCGCACGCCGCCATTCGTACCAGATACGTGCCGCGAGCGAGCGGCGTCGATTGATCGGGAGCAGGCACGGCTGAGGTTAACGGTTGCGGCACATTCTGAATAAAGAAGCTGAGCGGGAAAGGCATCCTGGTCGTCGGCAACTGATTTCGCACCGCGGGCACTGTCCGCAGGTACGCGATCACTGAAGCGAGATCCTCATCCGACATCTCGCGATAACTCTCATAGGGCATCATGGGAAACAAAGCGCGCCCGTCGTGGCCGATGCCTTCACGAATAGCGCGGGCCAAAGTGTCGTCGCTCCAGTTGCCTGCTCCCGTTTCTTTGTCGGGCGTAATGTTCGGGGAGACCAGCCAGGGTAGCTCCTGATCAGACCAGACATGTCCCGATCCTTCGCGACCCGCGACCGGCGGCGCGCCGGGCTTTGACCAATCTGCATCCGTGTGACAACCAAAGCAGCCCGCGACTGAATCGACCAGATACTTGCCGCGTGCAAGTCTTTGCGGCGTCGCTGCGAACCTTCGATCAGTCAAAGCGCGCTGCTTCGCGCCAATGATAGGACGCCAGCCGATCGTCAAGGTGATGCCGACGACGACCACCGTAATGACTACGAGCAAGATGATGCCGGTAAAGGCTTTCCAACTACGGCGTAGCATTGTTTGAACTCTCTCCTGTTGGTTTCGATGGTGGACGCTTGGTACAGAACCCGGAGCGGTAGCGACGGGATGCCGGCTTCAACTTAATGGGTCGGCAAAGAGTCATTCGCAGGTTTCGGTCATCGACTGTTAACGCTTGCAGAAGCCCGACCGTCAGGGAGCAACCTCCGCGGCAGGCCCTCCTTGACGGTTGGGCTTCCGACCCGATCGGCTAATGAGACAGGCTGGCAGGGATCAATCTCATTCGGGGCGCTCGCTTAAAAAATTCAGAATCGCCTGCGCCGCTTTGTCTGAAGCTCCGGGATCGCCAATCCTTTCACATACTTCATTCAACTCGGCGCGCATTGCTGCGTTCCGATCCGGGTTGAGCAGATCCAACAACTCGCGCGCGAGTGACTCGCCGTTAAGTTCATCCTGAAGCAACTCTGTCGCCAGCCGCCGCCCCGCTATCAAGTTGACCAACCCGTAATGCTCGGCCGTAATCAAGCTGCCCAGAGTATGCCAATTCAGCGAAGACTCTTTATAAACCACGACCAGCGGTGTGGCCAGCAGAGCGGCTTCGAGCGTCGCGGTGCCGCTCGCGACTGCTGCGGCGTCAGCGGCGGCCAGCGCTTCGCGCGTTTCGCGATGAATCACGCGCAGCGAATCCTTGAACGATGGATCGTAGTTTCCGGCGGCTATAATTTCTTGCGCTTCCAGCGGATTGCGATTCGCAGCGACCATCACAGCGAACTGAACGTCATTGCGTCCTTTCGAAATCACAGCAGCCGCATCGAGCATCGGCGGCAAAATACGGACCATTTCTTTATGACGACTGCCCGGCAGCAACGCCACCATCGGCCGGCCCGGATCAAAAGCGTGACGGCGACAAAACTCTTCGCGCCCATAGCGCGCGCGCACTTCGCCGGTGAGCGGATGGCCGACGTACTCGACACGAGTCATGCCGCGCGCTGCGTACCAATCTTTTTCGAACGGCAGAATTGAAAGCAATAGATCGACGTCGCGTTGCACGCTGTTAACTCGATAAGATCGCCAGGCCCACAATTGCGGACTGATGTAATAAATGACCGGCACGCCGCGCCGATGCAGCCAACGCGCGAGCCGCAAATTAAAGTCGGGCCAGTCGACCAGAACAACTGCGTCGGGTTTTCTATCGGCAACAGCCCGTTTGAGTTCGCCAAACGCGCGCCAGAATTTTGGTAGAGCCTGGCCGATTTCCCTCAGGCCGAGGATCGCCAGTTGATCTGCATCGACTATTGAAGCAACGCCGGCGGTACGCATCTGTGCTCCGGTCGAGCCGAAGAAGTCGAACTGTTTCTCAGGCGCGGCCCCGCGCAAAGCGCGCACCAGGGAGGCGGCATGCGCATCGCCGGAGGCCTCGCCGGCTACGATCATGAAACGCAATCTGTCGTGATCACTCATATGAAATCGGCGAAGTTTAGAGTACCAACTTTAGTTGGGTTCTTCCTTCACAAAAAACCCGACTGAAGTCGGTACTCTGAACGCTTGTCTGAAATGACAAATGAGAAATGACAAATGGAAAATGATCCTTCCTTGTTCCACTTCGCGCGCGCATGTTAGCATCGGCGCATTCCGTTAGCGAAAACGGCGCGCCTGCTGCGGTTTCTCCTCTTCGCAGCGAGGCGCAATTGATTATAGTCCTGGCGCGGAGGTCGGCAGCTTTCAAGCGTGCGCTGCATTGCTTCGACAATCAGGTTCCGAATGACGCGCGTTTTGCCGCTGGTGGCATGCGTCGCGCTCGCCTGCTTGTGCGCCGCCCCCGCTGACGCGCAAACCACGAATCCCGTCGATCGCAAGGTCGAGAATCCGATCACCGACACTCCGAACGTTAATCCGCTACAACAGGATCAGCCGGTGCGGGCGACCTCTAGCGGAAAGGCGCCGGCGATTCAGCCAGGCGACAAGCTGGAAGTTACGTGCCGGAATGAAACCTTCTCGGGTCCCAAAGAGGCCCGAGTCTCAGTCTGCGAAGGCGACGTAGACGCGCGCATCGGCACTTATCGTTTACAAGCCGACAAGGTAACTGTTTACGACGCGACGAATAAAGTCATCGCCGAAGGCAATGTGGTCTTCGACCAGGGCGATCAGCAACGCATCACCGGCAGCCGGGCCGAATGGAACTACCGGACCAAGACCGGTTTCTTTATCAACTCGACCGGTTACAGCAACCAGACCAACGACGGCACTCGGATGTACTTCACTGCCGATCGAGTTGAGCGAGTCAGCCTGGATACGATCATCGTCATCAATGGCGAAATCACCGCCTGCGACGAACAAGTACCCAAGTGGAGCTTTCGTTCCAAGCGAGCCAAAATCAAAACCGGCGATAGGGTAAAAATTTCCTCGCCCACGTTTCGCGTCAAGAACTTCCCCGTCATTTTCCTGCCCTATGCTTCGCTGTCGCTCAAGCGTACCGACCGGCAGTCAGGTTTCCTGACGCCGACCTTCAGCGCTTCCGGCCAGAAGGGGTTTCGTGTTTCCGAGGCTTATTATTTGACGCTGGGACGATCGGCTGATCTGACGCTGCGCGGTGATTTGTTTTCGCGTCGCGGTCTTGGTATCGGCGGCGATCTCCGCACGCGCGCAAACTCGCGTTCGTTTTTCAACATGGGTTTCTATGCGGTCAAGGATCGGATGTTCGGTCCCAGGGCCGATGCGCAACATCCGGATCAGGGTGGCTCGAGCTTTTATATCGACGCGGTCCATTTTTTTCCGAATGGATTCTTAGCGGCGGCCGATGTGAACATTACCTCCAGCCTGGCGTTCCGCCAGATTTTCTCTGACTCGATTCAGCAGGCAATCTCGCCGGAAGAACGTTCGCAGGTTTTCATCAACAAAAACTATCACGCGTACAGTTTCAATCTTCGTTTGAACACGCAGGCGACGTCTTTGCAGAACTCGCAGATTCGCATTCGCGAGTTGCCCAGCGTCTCGCTCGATCGTCGCCCGTCGCCATTGCACTGGCTTAAAAACATTCCGGTCTATTACTCGTTTGAAACTGCGGTCGAAGGAGTCAGCCGCAAAGAGACGGCGGGCGACCTGGCGATTTTTCGCGCCGAAGCCGGACGCGATCCGATCATCACGCCGTCGGTCGTGCAGCGTTTTGATCTTCATCCGAACATCTCGGTGCCGCTGAACTTCGCGGGCTGGACGTTGACCGCCACGGGCGGCGTGCGGGCCACCTACTATTCAAACTCGTTCGATCCGTTGACGGGTTTGGTGACGCCGCGCGACGTGGTGCGTGGTTATGGCGAGCTCGAGTTGGATTTGCGACCGCCGGCCCTGGCGCGTAACTTCCGGCGCGCTGATGGGGCAGTCAGGTTTCGACATGTGATCGAACCATACGTGATCTATCGCCGCATCGCCGGCATCGACAACTTCAACCAGATCATCCGGTTTGATTATGTTGACGCGATTGCCGACACCAACGAGATTGAATACGGGATCTCGAATCGCTTCTACACTCGCCGGTCGATCGAGACTGTGGGGAAGAAGGCCGAACGCGTAGCTCGTGAAAAGAAATCTTCACTGGCCACTCAGCCTTACGAAGCCTTAACCATTACTATCCGCGGTAAGTACTTTTTTGATCCGTTCTTTGGCGGGGCACTGGTGCCCGGAAGACGCAACCAGTTTTATCCCATCGACACCTTTTCCGGCTTCACCTACGGCGGGGTGCCGCGCAAGTTTTCACCTCTGAACGTGAACGTCCGTTATCGTCCGTCCGAGCATTTGTTCGCCGACTTTCGCTCGGACCTCGATACAAAGGGCGGCAGTTTGCGCGCGATGTCCGCGACCTTCGGCCTTAATCGGTCGCTGATCTCTGCGTTTTCGACTTTCTATTACACGAGGGCCGTTGAGCTGGTTCCGAGCCTGCAAAAGTTCGCCAACGCCGCTGGCCGCGAGCCGGGAACGTTGCGCGGATCGCAGTGGAGCCCTTCAATCTTTCTGGGCAATCGCGACCGGGGATTGTTCGGTGGGCTTTCACTCTTTTTTGATTTTCAGAAGCATCCGTTTGCCGGTAGCAACCGATCGCTCATTAGTTCGACGGCGACGATTGGTTACACCTGGAAGTGTTGCTCGGTCACAGTGCAGGACTACACTTTCAACGTCGGCCTGCGTAATGAAAATCGAATGGTCTTTGCCTTCCGCCTCAACGGCATCGGGACGTTCGGGACCGAGAAGATTGGCCAGTGGTTGAAGTAAGAGACGACCGTTTAGAGTTCAAGCGGCCTTGCCCGAAAAGTCAGAAACACCACGAAACTTATCCGCAGATTACGCCGATTACACAGATGTTTTTGTTTTGAGGCTGTAATGCGAGGATAAATAAAATTGCTTTTACAAAATCTGTGGAATCTGCGTAATCTGCGGATGATGGTTCAGACTTCGGACTTTTCGGGCAAGGCC
>Ga0070698_100000376_pt1 | contig 46613 bp, 42 predicted proteins | sample KBSK1502metaG_FD_65477 | JGI IMG/M metagenome (GOLD analysis project Ga0070698, IMG submission 65477) | Corn, switchgrass and miscanthus rhizosphere microbial communities from Kellogg Biological Station, Michigan, USA - KBS K1-50-2 metaG | ecosystem: Host-associated > Plants > Roots >...
CCCCCCGGGCTGGGAATGGCGTCTAAACAGCAGCGGTGCGTCTCATGTACCAAAGACGAACATATGGTGACATTAACCGACCATCACCCGGCGTTTGCTGTCCCGGCCCCACCTTGGGCCGGCCCAAGTACGCATAGCCATCGCTCGCAACCCAGAAGTCACTGTCCGTCACTCAGATCACACCGCCGTCGGAGACCGGGGCGCCTGGGCCTGACCAACTAGTCAGCGAAGTCCTTGGCCCCCGGATGAGATCGCCCATCCGGGAGCCAGGTCATCTGCGTGCGGCCCGCGGTCCTACTTGAACGTGACCACCTGGGAGAGCCACGGCCCGCTGGCCGTGCCGGTGGCCGCGAAGGTCCCGGTGCCCGCGGGTATCTGGTAGGCCCGCGCCAGCGCGTTCGTTCCGGTCGTGTAGGTGGTGAGGACCCTCCAGCCGGAACCCCAGGTCACTGAGGTGCCGCCGAAGACGGCGGCCGTGCCCAGCACGAATTCACCCGCGCGGGCGGTCGTGCCGGTGGTGCCGGAGGAGAAGGACCCGCTCGGGCCGCTGGCCGCCGCCGCCTGGTCCACCGTGGTCACGCCGGAGACCTCGTCAGTCGTCAGCCGGTTGGATGTTGCGCTCGGGAACGTGACCGTGATCAGGGCGCCGGTCCCGAGCCCGGTCTTGGCCACGCCGTAGAGCGTCACCAGCCGGTCACCGGAGCCATCGGAGATGTCGCTCGCCACGCTGAACGTGTCACCGGCGCTGTCGGTGCCAGTCACCGCGCCCGTCGGGGAGGTGCCGGTGAGCTGGACAACGGCGATGATCATGTCCCCGGCGGCCACCCCGGCGCTCCGCCACACGGTCGCCGAAACCGAGGTGTGCGTGTTCGTCGAGCTGTTGGTCGCGATCGAGTTGACGTATGCGGCGGTGGCGGTTCCCGTGGCGGTGACCGTCTGAGTGGCTTTCGACGTCAGGCCGTTGCCATCGGTCACGGTCACCGTCACGGTGTAGACCCCGGCCGCGGCGTAGGTGTGGGTGGCCTTCGAGCTTCCCTGCGGGCCGACCGTGGTGCCGTCGCCGAAATTGAACGTGTAGCTCTTGATCGGCGAGTTGCCGGCGGTCGAAGCCGACGCGTCGGCGGTCACCGGCAGCGGCGCCGCTCCCGACGCGGGGGTCACCGTCAAACGGGCGGTCGGCCCCTGGGTGACGCTGACGGACTGAGTGGTCTTGGAGGTGAGGCCGTTCGCATCGGTCACCGTCACCGTGACGGTGTAGTTGCCGCCCGCGGTGTAGGTGTGGGTAGCGACCGCGTCCTGCTGCGGCGCGATCTTGGTGCCGTCCCCGAAGTCGAAGCTGTAGCTGCTGATGGGCACGGTGCCGCGAGCCGAGGCCGATGCGTCGGCGGTCACCGCCAGCGGTGTGCTCCCCGTGGCGGGGGACACTGCCAGCTTGGCCGTCGGCCCGCTCGGCGTGCCGGACTGGAACTCATACGCCCCCCGGTCGTCGTAGGGCTTGTTACCGAAGATGTCGGTTGGCTGCTCGCCCGGCGCGCTGGTGTTCGCCGAGTCGATGGCCGGAGAGCCGGTCTTGAGCTGGAGGTTGAAGGCGGCCGGGTTGATGAAGCCGGGATCGGCGAAGATGCCGTGCGCCTCCTGCCCGGTGGCCGCGAACAGCGCGGCCTGGCTGTTGTATTCGTTTCCCGCCCACACGTAATCCGAAGCCGTGCCGGTCTGCCAGACCAGGTTGTAGTCGGCGGTGGTGGTGGCGGGCGCGGAGTCGTAGACGCCGATGTTCCCGGTGCGGCGGTTGCAGTCGTTGGTGTAGGCACCGGGCGGGTTGATCGGGGTCGGGTTGATGATCGCGCCGGTCGCGTTGTCCTCCGCGATGTTGTTCTCGATGACGTAGTTGCCGCTGGTTCCCTCGACGTTGATGCCATCCACGCAGTTGAAGTACACGGTGTTCCCGATGACGCGGCCCCCGGTGACGTTGCGGTTGTCGACGCCGTGATTGCCGTTGTCATAGGTGACGTTGCCGGCGACGAGGGTGTTGTCCGCCCCGGGCCAAATGGCGATGCCGGAGTTTTCGTTGGCGTAGGTCACGTTGCCGATGATGGAGTTGCCGGGTGCGACGTCATAGATGCCATTGCCGGCGCGCTGGTACTGATAGGCGTTGTGGTAGGAGGTGTTGCCCGCCACGGTGACCCCGGTGGTGGTGCCGGCCAGGTAGATACCGTGCGCGGAGTTGTCGTGGGTGACATTCCCGGTAACCTGGCCCCCGGCGACGTTAGTCAGGTAGATCCCCGACGCCGTTGCCCCTGATACCGGCTTCCCTGCGAACGACACCGTGTTGTGGGAGAGGACCACGTTGCCGCCGCCCGACACCGAGATCCCGTAGACCGACGTGCCGGTGATGGTGAACCCGTTGATCACGATGTAGCTGCGGGCGGAGAGCGCGAATGCCTTTGTCCCGCCGCTGATGGTCACGCCCGCGTCGGCGGTGAACGTGATCGGGCTGGTGACGGTCCCAGAGTTGGCGGGGTTGACCCCGGTTCCGGTGTACGTCCCCCCGCTGACTAGCACGGTGTCCCCGGGCAGGGCCTTCTTTGCCCCGGCTGCGATCGTGCAGAACGGCGTCGCGGAGGTGCCCGGGCCGGAGTCGGAGCACGCGGACGACGTGTTGTTGACGACCCAGATCGTCGACGCCTGGGCGGTGGTCGCGGTAAGGCCGCCCGTGGCGAGGCCACTCGCCACGAAGGCGGCGCTGGCCACCAAGCTGACAAGGCGGATCCTGCGCCTGCCGGCCCTCATGCCGTCACCCCAGGAGCCAGGCACCAAAACGGGAAGTCTCGCATTTTCTTCGCAGTCCCCCAACGGGCCCCAAGACCCATAATGACTGTGGACCGGGAACCCCTGCTGAGGCCCCGGCTCCTCACGCCGAGGAGAGGCACAGGTCACGTCATTGATGCAATGGCGGCCCGCCGCCGCCCGCGCGACCTGTGCCGAAAATCATATTGCCTACCGTTTGACCGGGACAGGCTTTTCGGAGTTCTGCTGCCCCTTTTTGCCGGTATGGCTGAGCCTGACGTCCCCCATGGACATACCGGCCGTCACGAAGAGCCACCCGCCGACCTGGAAATGTCACGGCCAACCCAACATCGAGCGGTCCTCGCGCCGGGATCAGACCGCCACACGGCGTAGGCCGCAGCCGACTGCATAGGGCGCGTTCCCGCTACCGCCGAGTGTCTGCACGCAAGTTTCCGCATTGGCCTGCTCGAGCCGTTGGTGAGCGCCGGCTGGTGGATTTAACCATGGCCAATGTGGTCGAGTCGTTTCCATCACTCAGTGAACATCCAGCCCAAATGGTTGCTGCCGTCTTCGATGTGCTCCCGAAAACCGGCGATAGTGGCTTCTACCGCCTGCCCAAACGCATTTCTGTGAGGAAACAACGACGACCTTTCTCGAGCATAATGTAGTCCCGGCGGCGTCATTCCCGGACGTCCCGCCACCTGCGTGTTCGCTCGTTAGAGCGCTAGCATTCATTGTTCAGGTGCTGCTCGTTCATCTCCTCTACAGCAACACCGACAAACAAGAGACGGTATTCCGACTCCCGCGCTACATAGCCAGCCGCCCAGAATTTCGGACACCATCCAAGGGGGTCGCGGCAAGAGCACCTGACGTCCGCGGCGGCGGATCAACCGGCACATAATCGCCCGGAATTTCCGCGCCAAGATCGGCCGTCGCCCCGCTACGATAGGCCCGCGGTCCCAGGAAAGAAGAGCTGAAACTCAGGGCCCGTACTTCAGAATGCCGCCTCGGCCCTGAGCGCTGCCCGAGGTAGGGAACATGGACCCCCCTCCCATACCGACTGGCTTCCGGAGATCGACGCCAGCGCGCTCAGCTGGGTGGTGTGGCCGGTGGTGCCCGGGCGGCGTCGCAAACACGGTTCGCCGCGGTTCGGGCGGAGGGCACTGGTACGCCGGAACCGTATCCACTCGGGGTAATTCTTTACTAAGGTCCGTTTCAGATTCCTGGCTCGGCCACGCGCCGGGCCGGGTGATCCGTACCATAGGCACGGTGCAAGCCAGCGCCCCACGCGGGACGGCATGCCGCACCCCATCTCCCCAGGCGAAAGGCCCGGCATGACCGACCTGACCCTGCTCCACCCCGGCGGCCCGCTGGCGCTGGCCAGTCACGCTGCCGCCGCCGGGTGCTCGGCGCACATCACCTACGCCGAGGCCGGCGTGGTCGGCCTCGTCCAGGGCGTCACGGAGCTTTTCCCGGTGTCCAGCCTGGGCCACAACGTGCTCATCCCCGGGGTGCTCGGCGGCTGCTGGGCTCAGAACCTTAACGTGGCCGCGTCGGAGTCGCCCTACCTTGCGTTCATCGTCGGCCTCCACGTCGCCACCGCGATCGCCCTGCTGGTCTACTTCTGGCGGGACTGGATCCGGATCATCGGCGGGTTCTTCACCTCGATCGGGCACATGATCCGGCCGGAACCCGGGGTGGACCGGTTCGAGATGCGGACGGTCGAGGAGAAGATGGCCTGGATGATCATCCTGGCCACGATCCCGGTGGGCATCGTCGGGGTCGCCTTCGAGCACGAATTCCGGGTCCTGTTCGGCAAGCCCATCCGCGCCGCGATCTTCCTGGCCATCAACGGCGTGATCCTCCTCGCCGCGGAACGCTTCCGGACGAAGGCGTCCCTGCAGGCGGACCGGGACATCGCGGAGGACAGGGAGAACGGGCGGGCGATGGCGGCCGTCGGGGCGCAGCGGCGGACGGGCGGCGCCCGGCACGCGGCGGGCCACCAGGCAGTGCGGTCGGCGGAGATCGCGCAGGGGATCGAGGCCGACCGGCGGCTGGCCAGGCAGAGCTACGGGCAGGCCGTCATCATCGGCACCGCCCAGATCCTCGCGCTGCTGGCGGGCATCAGCCGGGACGGCGTGTGCATGGTCGCGGGCATGTTCCGCGGGCTGTCCCGCGAGGACTCGGCCAGGTTCGCGTTCCTGCTCGCCACGCCGGTCATCCTGGCTGCCGGTGTGTTGAAGATCCCCGACCTGCTGGGCTCGCTCGGCAACGGCATTCGCGGGCAGGCCATCTTCGGCAGCGTGCTGTCCGGCGTCGGCGCGTACCTGTCGGTGCGGTTCCTCATGCGCTACTTCCAGACCCGCACGCTCACCCCGTTCGGGATCTACTGCCTCGTAGCCGGCCTTGGCAGCATGATCTACCTGGGCCTGATCAAGTAAGCCGCCACAAAGGGCCCGGCGGGCCTCACCGCTACCCGGGCAAGCCTTACCCGAACGCGGTGACCTGCGTCCCGGTGGGCACGACCAGCAAGCCGTTGCCGACGGCGATGTCCGACGTCGGGCTGCTGTACTGCGCCCCGCCCCCGGGCACGCCCGGCAGCGCCCCGTGCCAGGTGACCTTGCCGGTCGTGGTGCTCAGCCCGTAGACCTCGGAGTTCGACGCCCCCACGTAGAGGGTCTGACCGGCGATGACCGGGCTGGTGGCGACCGTGCTGGGCACGGGGGCCGTGAACACGGGGGTGAGCGTCTTCACGTTCTCGCAGAAGATGGATGAGCCAATGGCGAAGTAACCGTTGGTGCCCGAGAACGCCGGTACGCCGCTGAAGGTGCCCACCGTCTTACCGGTGCTCGCGTTCACGATGAAGTTGCCGACGGTCTCGAAGTCCCGGCCGTTCGACAGGTAGGTCGTGCCGCCGCCGCCGCCCGAGCACCCTGAGTTGCCCGACCAGATCACCGCGCCGGTGGCCAGGGACAGCCGGAACCACGAGCAGCCCGCCGCCACGTAGACGCCGGTGGCGTTGGCGGACACCGCGCTGCCGTCGCCGTCCAGGTACGAGGACTGCCAGAGCACCGCGCCGGTCTTCTCCGACAGCGCGTAGACGGGTCCCGCGCCCTGGACGTACACCACGCCGTCGTAGGCGACCGGATAACCGCTGAAGTAGTTCGTTCCCTGAGACCAGACCTGCCTGCCGGTCGAGGCGTTGTACGCGCTCATGGTGCCGTCGAAGTTGTTCACGTAGACGTTGCCGTCGCCGTAGGCGAGGGCGAACCAGAAGTACGTGGCGCCGAGCGGGACCGGGCCCCACGCCACTTTTCCTGACAACGCGTTGAGGGCGTACAGCCAGCCTCCGTAGGAGCCGCCGGGATTCGCCGTCGCCACGAACACCTTGCCGTCGGCGATGATCGGGTACGAGGCGTCCCCGTTCAGCGTCACCGACCACTTCTTAACGGGCTGGGCCGGCAGCGTGGTGCACGAGTGCCCGTCGTGGAACGCGTCCTCATGCTGCGCCGTGGCCCGGCACTGCGCGGTGACGGCCGCGCCCGGGTTACCCGCCGCAGCGGCGATGGACGCCGGCATCAGCAGCGCCACGACGCCAGCCGTCGTGAGGAGGGTCGAGATTCCTGCGTGCGGCCTGAGTCTCATCCACTTCCCCTTTGTGCCGCGCCGCGCCGCCGCTACGGCAATTCCGGCATCCATCGCAACCCTAGGAGAGTCGGGACTATCACCGACATCCGGCCACGAAGATACACTCTGGCGCCCGACGGGCGCAGGGCTTGGCTGGTCTTACTCGCCGCGGGCGCGGCGGGCGCGCTGCCTGGCGCGCTCCTTGCCGTCGAGCAGCGCCTTGCGGAGCCGGACCGCGCTGGGGGTGACCTCCACGCACTCGTCCGCTGCGCAGAACTCCAGGGCCTGTTCCAGGCTGAGCATCCGGGGCGGCACCAGCCGTTCCAGTTCCTCGGCGGTCGACTGGCGCACGTTGGTGAGCTTGCGCTCGCGGGTGATGTTGACGTCCATGTCGTCGGCGCGGGAGTTCTCGCCGACGATCATCCCTTCGTAGACCTCGGTGCCGGGGGCCACCATGAGCGACCCGCGTTCCTGCAGGGAGAAGCACGCGTAGCTGGTGACCGCGCCGGTCCGGTCGGCGACCAGCGACCCGGTCGGGCGCACCCGCATCTCCCCGGACCAGGGCTCGTACCCTTCGAACACGTGGTGCGCGACCGCGGTGCCCCGGGTGTCGGTGAGGAACTGGGTGCGGAATCCGATCAGCCCGCGGGCCGGCACCGTGTAGTCGAGCCGCACCCAGCCGGTGCCGTGGTTGATCATGGTTTCCATCCGGCCCTTGCGGGCGGCCACCAGCGCGGTCACCGCGCCCAGATATTCCTCGGGCACGTCCACGGCGAGCCGCTCGACCGGCTCGTGCAGCACTCCGTCGATCTCCTTGGTGACGACGGTGGGGCGGCCGACGGTAAGCTCGTAGCCCTCCCGGCGCATCGTCTCGACGAGCACCGCCAGGGCGAGCTCACCCCGCCCCTGCACCTCCCAGGTGTCCGGGCGCTCCGTCGGCAGGACCCGCAGCGACACGTTGCCGACCAGTTCCCGCATCAGCCGGTCCCGCACCAGCCGGGCGGTGATCTTCGTGCCCTTCGCGCGCCCCACGAGCGGGGAGGAGTTGACGCCGATCGTCACAGACACGGCGGGCTCGTCCACGGTGATCAGCGGCAGGGGCCGGGGGTCGTCGGCGTCGGCAAGGGTCTCGCCGATCATGATGTCGTCGATGCCCGCCACGGCGATGATGTCTCCCGGGCCGGCGCTCTGCGCGGGTACCCGTTCCAGCGCCTCGGTCAGGAACAGCTCGCTGATCTTCACCCGCGCCGTCGCGCCGTCCCTGCGGCACCACACGACCTGCTGTCCCCGGCTGATCGTCCCGCTGTGCACGCGGCACAGAGCGATCCGGCCCAGGTAGGACGACGCGTCCAGGTTGGTGACCTGAGCCTGCAGCGGCGCGGCGGGATCGTAGGAAGGGGCGGGTACCCGGTCCCGCAGCACGGTGAACAGCGGCTCCAGGTCGGGCGCGTCCGGGAGCGTGCCGTCGGCGGGGCGGTTGAGCGATGCCCGGCCGGCCCGCGCGCAGGCGTAGACGATCGGGAACTCGATCTGCTCCTCGGTCGCGTCGAGATCGAGGAACAACTCGTAGCAGGCATCCACGACCTCGGCGATCCGCGCGTCGGGCCGGTCCACCTTGTTGATCACAAGGATGACCGGGAGGTTTGCCTGCAGCGTCTTGCGCAGCACGAACCTGGTCTGCGGCAGCGGGCCCTCGCCGGCGTCCACCAGCAGGAGCACCCCGTCCACCATGGACAGCCCGCGTTCGACCTCGCCGCCGAAGTCCGCGTGCCCTGGCGTGTCGACGATGTTGATGGTCAGCCCGCCGTGGCGGACGGCGGTGTTCTTGGCCAGGATCGTGATGCCCTTCTCCCGCTCCAGGTCACCGGAGTCGAGGACGCGCTCGGCGACCCGCTCGTTGGCCCGGAACGCCCCCGACTGCCAGAGCATCGCGTCCACCAACGTGGTCTTGCCGTGGTCGACGTGCGCGACGATCGCGACGTTGCGCAGGTCATCGCGGGTGGCAAGGGTCAGCGGGCGTGCGGGCACAGGGAAAGCCTTTGGCGGTGGGGTGTGGATACGGCAAGACCGCCCGGCCAGTTTAGCCGTTACCGGCAACGGCTTCTTGAGCGGTTCTTCACGGAGCCTTAACACACTCTGTGGTGTTCTCATTCCTCATGCGCCGGGGACGGGTGCGACGCGGGGAACGTGGTCGCGGAGCGCGCGGCTTTCTGGCGCCCGCTCGCCGAGGACACCGACCGGGCCATGGCGGTCGAGCTGGCCCGCGGGCCGATGCCGGTCCGGGCGTCCGGCCAGGACCTGGCGGCGTGCATGGACATCCTGCTCGAGAACGTGTTCGCGCACACCCCGGATGGTGCCGGGCTTGCGATCCGGCTGAGCCGCCGCGCCGGTGGCGGCGCCTGGCTGGTCGTGGCCGACGACGGGCCGGGCTTCCCGGACGCCGACCTCACCGAGCGCGGCCGGTCCAGCGTCGGGTCCACCGGCCTCGGCCTGGACATCGCCCGGCGGATCGCCAAGGCCTCCGGCGGCGCGCTGACCGTCGGCCGGTCGGCCTCGGGCGGCGGTTCGGTGACAGTCGGCCTTGGACCGATCGTCACGCCTGCGGAGGGCATCAGCCGCCACCGGCGCACGGACAACGGCAGCGAGTAGAACACAAATTCGAATCAGTGGTATCATTCGGGGTATGGCAGCTTACGTGCCGCCCGGATGGCCACCAGGGGTTCACCCGCCGGGCAGTGAGGATTTCGAGCGGACCGCGGTGGCCTGGCTGCTCGATGTGGTCCCGGCGGACTACCGCCTCTACGGGGTGCTGCGCCGCTACCCGCTTGCGCTCGCCGCGATGGCCGCCCACCACGCCGACGCGTGCGTCGCGGGCGCGCGCAGGGGGTACCGCACCGCGCGCACCGAGCTCGGCGACGCGCTCCCGGCGCACGGGCTCAACGCCGTCCTCGCCACCTACCGGGCCGAGGGCCGCCGGCTGGTCAGCACCGCCCAAGCGGTGGAGCTCGTCGCCAGGGCGCTGCGCGGCGAGGTCTTCACGCCGCAGCTCGCCGACACGGAGGAGTCAGCGGCCCAGGAGTCAGCGGCCTAGGAGTCCGGTCAGACCTTGTGGGCTACGAGGCGGGCACCGTCCAGTGCCAGCCCGACCCGGCACGCCAGGTCCGCGGCCAGGGCGGCGACCTCGCGGGGAAGCCGGTCTTCCCCGCCGTCGCCGATGACGAACACGCCCGTGGCGTCCTGCGGGTCGCCGAGCGGGAAGCACCAGGCGGTGTCGGCGGCGAGTTCGCGCGCCTCGGCCGGCGCGCCGTCCATGTCGCCGACCACGAGGGGCCAGCGCCGCCCGGGGCGGGGGGCGGCGCCCCGGCCCGCCGAGAAGTCGGGCGCCGCCACCTGGCACACCCGGTCCAGCAGCCAGCCCAGGGCGCCCACGAGGCGCTCGTCGGTGTGCCGTGCGTAGGACGTGCGCAGCCTCCCGTCCCCGGTCAGCCCGTCCCCGATCAGCCCGTCCCCGGCCAGCCCGTCCCCGGTCAGCTCGTCCCCGGCCAGCGGGGTCCCGGCCAGCGTGAGCACCGCGCACCAGGGGGCCAGCCGCGGCACCGTGACCCGGCCCACCAGCGCCATGATCTCGTCCCGGCCGAGGCCGCCGGTCAGCAGCCCGCGCGTTTCGGCAAGCGAGTTGATCCGCCCCCGCCTGATTCGCTCGAGCTCACCCAGCCAGGCCCGTTGCAGCGCGGGGCCGGCCCGGTCGGCGAGCCACTGCAGCCGTGCCGTCTCCGCGTCCCCGAACTTGCCGACCGCCGCGGACGCGCCCGCGAGCAGGCCGGTGATCCGGCCGTCGACGACAAACGGGACGGTGACCACGGACGGCGGGCTGGCCCGGGACTCGCCGTCGACCGCTGGCATGGTCCCCGAGGCCGCGCGCAGCCGAAGGTCCCCGTCCTCGTCCGCCATCATCACGAGGGTCGCGTCGGCGCCGAGGGCGGCCCGGGCGGACTCCACCGCGGCGGAAAGCAGCTGCTGGTAGCCGGAGTCGGCCGCGGCGGCCACCGGCACCGGGCCGTCTGCGCCGACGGGCGGGCCCGCGACGCCCGCCTTGCTCGACCGCAGCGCGGTCGCCAGCGCCGCCGTGACCCCGATGGCGTCCGCCAGCTCGCCCGCGGCGTCCTCTTCCCCGCCCGCGCCGCCCGCCAGCCCGGCCCCGTGCCCGGCCAGCCCGAGCCGGAACCATACCGCCTTACTGGTGCGCCCGTAGGCGACCCCCCAGGCGGAGGCGAGCGCGGCGGGCAGCAGCAGCCCTCGGCCACCGGTCCGCTCGGTCGGCTCGGCCTCGGCCGCTTCGGGGACTATCCGGGCCGGGTGCCCGTCCCTGACCACGACCTCCACCGCGCCCTCGACCAGCCTGCAGGTCACCTGGACCGGCGTGCCCGCGTGCACCACCGCGTTGGTGACCAGCTCGCTGGTGAGCAGCACCGCGTCGTCCACCAGCCCGTGGCCGTCGGCGGCCGCGCCGGTCACCACCCACGCCTGCAGCGTGTCGCGCACAAAACGCCGCGCGGCGGCAGCGGCCGTCGGCTCCGGCTGGTACGCCGCACTCGCGACGAGATCGTCTGGTCCCACGCGCCTTCCGGATCGCTGATCGTTCCCCCGGGTGATAGCTCCATCGTGACAGACTCGGGAGTTGTTTCCCCGCAGTTCAGGAAGGATCTCCGGGAGCGGGTGTCACCGGCGCGGGAGCCCTGGCCGGCTCGGGGACCGGCCTTTTCCACCCGTTACCCCGCACATACTCGCGGACCACCCGGGCCGGCACCCCGGCGATCACGCACCGGTCCGGGACCACCCCGCGCACCACCGAACCGGCCGCGACCACGACGTTGCAGCCGATGGCCGCGCCGGGCAGGACGATGACCCCGGCGCCCAGCCAGGTCCCCGCCCCGATCGTGACCGCGGTGTTGCTCGGCCACTGCCGGCCGATGGGCACGTCGGGGTCGGCATAGCCGTGGTTCTGGTCGGTGATGTAGGTGTATGGACCGGTGAAGACGTCATCGCCGATCTGGATCGAGTGATGGGCGACGATGTGGCTGCCCCGGCCGATAACACAGCGGTCGCCGATCCGCAGCACCGCCTCGTCGCCCAGATCCTGCCCAGGGACCATGCCGGCGCTGAGGCTGACCTGGGCCGCGATCATCGTTCCGGCCCCGATTTCGATCCACTTCTCGCCGTAAAGGGCACCGGTGGGAAAACCGATAAGGGATCCCATGCCGAACGCCCTGAACGGGTGGCCGGCCGGGTTCCCCGCCGTGATCGTGCCCGCACGCTGAGCCACACCCCAGAGCCCGTGCACGGCGCGCGAGGCCACCCTGCGCCGGTACCGCGCAAAAGCACCATCCGCCGCCATATGACCGCGCCCCATTTCATCCTCACGGACGGCCGTGAATGCGAATCTGCTGCCCTTCTTTGGGCGTGGCTATCACATTCACGCCCTATGGCTCCCCAACGCTACCGGTCACCGCCGCCGCAAGCTGGCCGCAGGCCGCGGCGATCTCCCGGCCCCTGGTGTCGCGCACGGTGCAGGGCACCCCGGCGGCGGTCACCCGGCGGACGAACTCCTCCTGGGCCGGCTTCGGCGAGGCGTCCCACTTGCTGCCCGGCGTGGGGTTCAGCGGGATCACGTTCACGTGAACGAGCGGGCCCAGCGCGCGGTGCAGCAGGCTGCCCAGCAGGGCGGCCCGCCACGGCTGGTCGTTCACGTCACGGATCAGGGCGTACTCCACGGACACCCGCCGCCCGGTGCCGTCGGCGTAGTACCGCGCCGCGTCGAGCACCTCGGCCACCTTCCACCGTTTGTTCACCGGCACGAGCTCATCCCGCAGCTCGTCGTCGGGGGCGTGCAGGGACACCGCCAGCGTCACGGAAAGACGCTCGCCAGCCAGCCGGCGTATTGCATGCACAACGCCAACGGTGGAGACGGTCACGGAGCGCTGAGAGATGCCGAAGCCCTGCGGGACGGGGTCACAGATCCGGCGCACCGCATCGACCGTCCGCCTATAGTTCGCCAGGGGCTCGCCCATGCCCATGAACACGACGTTGGAGAGCCGGCCCGGCGGCCCGAGCCCTCCATCCCGGACCGTCGCGGCGGCGGCGCGGACCTGGTCGGCGATCTCGGCCGTGGACAGGTTGCGGGTCAGCCCGCCCTGGCCGGTGGCGCAGAACGGGCACGCCATGCCGCAGCCCGCCTGGCTGGAAACACAGACCGTGGCCCGGTCCGGGTAGCGCATGACGACGCTCTCGAGCAGCGTGCCGTCGTGGGCCCGCCACAGGGTCTTGCTCGTGGCGCCGCCGTCGCAGGCGACCCGGCGCACCTCGGTGAGCAGCGGCGGCAGCATCTCGCGGGCCAGCCGTGCCCTGGCTGCGGCCGGGATATCGGTCATGCTGGGCGCGTCCACGCTCAACCGCCCGAAATAGTGGCGGGACAGCTGCCTGGCCCGCAGCGGTTTCTCCCCGAGCTCCGCGACCGCCTCCGCGCGCTGCTCCGGCGAAAGATCGGCCAGGTGACGGGGCGGCAGGCCACGGCGCGGAGCGGAGAACACCAGCGGAAGCGAAGACATGGTGCTTCCAGTGTTCCAGTTGCGCCGGCCACCCATCACAGCCTGCTCAGGTTCAGTAGATTTCGGGGCATGTCTTCGTTGCGCAGGGGCGCGAGAGGTTCCCGGCCTGCTCCGGGTCCGGGGCAGCCGGGAACGCTGCTGGAGAGCGAAAGCCCGTACGGCAGCCGCCGGCTCGTGGTCACCTGCGACGGCTCGACGACCGCCGCGTACCTGCACGACGCCGACGCGGTACTCGGTGCCGCGTGGATCGCCAACCACGAGCAGGCGCCGCCGAGCGCGGACCTGTCCCGGCTCACCGCGGGGAAGGCGCCGCTGATGCCCGCCGCGCACACCAAGCATCCTGGCGGGCGCCCGACGCTCGACGCGCGGACGCTGCGCGCGCTGTGGTTCGAGGAGGGCGACGGCGTCGCGGTGATCGAGGGCGGGCAGCTGCTCGCGGTCATCCCCGGCTGGTCCGATATGGCCCGGGGCATGCCCGGCTACAGCAGGGACGTCATCGGACAGACACCGTTCGGCTGGTCGCTCGACGACGCGATGGAGGGGCTCGGGCCCCGCGCCGACCGCGCGACGGCCTTCTGGCGGTGGCGGCAGCGTGAGGACTCGTGGACCTCGTTCCAGCGGTCGCTGCTCGGCCATCTGCTGGCCCGGCTCGGGCCGGGCGCCCGGTACTGGGACGTCTCCGGTGGCAAGCAGCCGCTCGTCGGCGTGTCCGAGCGGCCCCCGACCGAGCAGCGGCCCTACACCGTGCTGTCCACCGTGGGCATGAGCTGCCAGCGGATGCCGGTGGTCGAGCAGGCGATGGAGGACGCCAGCGGCTACGCGCGGATCGAGCTGGCCATCGCCACGACCATGCCGAGCCGCGACGCCGCCCGGGTGTTCCTGTGGCTCGGCCAGTATCCGTGGCGGGCGGTCACCTGGTTCGGGACCGGTCACACGGTCCGCTGGTACCACGAACCGGGCACCTTCCCGCTGGGCGGCGGGAAGGAGGGCGTGCTCCTGCTGGATGACCCGTCCCAGCTCCTGGGGCCGGAGGTGCCCGACCTGACCGGCTTTTCGGTGGGCGGCGACACGGTCAGGTGGCTGTGGATCATCCCGATCACCGAGCGGGAACGGCTTCTTGCCAAGGAGCGCGGCGCGGGGAGCCTGGTCACTCAGCTCGCCGCGCAGCGCCACAGCTGGGTGGCCGACCAGTAATCCCTGCCCGCAGCCCGGCCCCCGGCGTCAGTGGTGGTGCGCGGCGGGGATGAAGACGAACAGGAGGAGCCAGACGACCGGCGCGGCGGCCAGGTACGAATCGATGCGGTCCAGCACCCCCCCGTGGCCTGGCAGCAGGGTGCCCATGTCCTTGATCTCCAGATCCCTCTTGATCATCGACTCGACGAGATCGCCGAGCGTGGCGGCGGCGAGGGCAGCGGCGCCCACCAGGATCCCCTGCCAGGCCGCGCCGTGCAGCAGGGTGGGCAGCGTGATCGCCCCGCCCGCGAGGCAGGCCAGGGCCGAGCCGCCAAAGCCCTCCCAGGTCTTGTTGGGGCTGATGGCCGGGGCCATGGGGTGGTGCCCGAGCAGGATGCCCGCGAAGTACCCGCCCACGTCGCTGCACACGGTCAGGATCACGAACACGATCGTGCGGCGTGGGCCATCTGGTGCGGCGAGCATGAGGCCTACGAAGCAGGCCATCAGCGGAAGGTACGCGAGGGCGAAGACCCCGGCCGTCACGTCCCGCAGGTAGCCCTTGGCCCCGCCGGGGAGCCGCCAGGCGAGAATCGCGATCACCGTAATGGTGACGCATGCCAGCAGGGCACGCTCCCCGCGCCAGTACGCCAGGGCAAGCGCTCCCGCGCCGCCGACCGCCACCGGGAGCAGAGGCAACTGGATTCCCCGCACGTCAAGCGCACGGGACAGCTCCCACAAGGCCACCCCGACGAACACGGCCACGTAGGCGAGGAACGTGGCCTTCACGGTGAACAGCGTGAGGACCGCGAGCCCGCCCAGGCCGGCTCCGACACCAAGCGCCGCCGGCAGGTTGCGGCCGGTGCGGACGTGCCCGTGCGGCGCCGGCTCCCCCGAACCCTCAGCAGGCAACTCAGACCTCAAGCAGTTCGGCTTCCTTATGCTTGAGCAGCTCGTCCACCTGCCCGACATAGGTGTGGGTGATGTCGTCGAGTTCCCGTTCGGCCCGGTGCCCCTCGTCCTCGCCCGCGTCGCCGCCCTTGACCAGCTTGTCGATCGAATCCTTCGCGTGCCTGCGGATGTTGCGGATCGAGACCCTGCCGTCCTCCGCCTTGTGGCGCGCGATCTTGATGTACTCCCGCCGCCGTTCCTCGGAGAGCTCCGGGAAGACGACCCGGATGATCGTTCCATCGTTGCCCGGGTTCACGCCCAGGTCGCTGTTGCGGATCGCCTTCTCGATGGCAGCCAGCGCCGACTTGTCGTACGGCTGGATGACCACCATCCGCGGCTCCGGGATGTGGAACGAGGCCAGCTGGTTCACTGGCGTCTGCGTGCCGTAGTACTCGGCCGTGATCTTGCTGAACATGGCCGGGTGCGCCCGGCCGGTGCGGATGACGGCGAATTCCTCCTTGGCGACTGCGACGGCCTTTTCCATCTTCTCCTCGGCCTCGAGGAGGACCTCGTCAATCACGGCGGCTCCTGTCCATCACGCGCTGTCGCGGCGGCTAGCCGCGGGAATGAGCATCGGCTGACCTGCTGATGAGCGTGCCGATCTTCTCCCCGCGCACCGCTCGCACGACGTTACCCTTCTCCGTCAGGTCAAAGACGACAATGGGCAGGCCATTGTCCATGCACAGGCTGACCGCCGTCGCGTCCATGAACTTCAGGCCCAGGCGGAGCACCTCGCTGTATTCGAGGTGAAGGAATCGCACCGCACCGGGCATCGTGCGCGGATCGGCGTCGTAGACCCCGTCCACCTGGGTGCCTTTGAGCAGCGCCTCGGCCCCGATCTCCAGTGCCCGCTGGGCCGCAGAGGTGTCGGTCGAGAAGAACGGGGCGCCGAGCCCGGCCCCGAAGATCACGATCCGGCCCTTCTCCAGATGCCGGATCGCACGCCGGGGGATGTAGGGCTCGGCCACCTGGCCCATCGTGATCGCGGTCTGGACCCGCGTGTCCACGCCCAGCTTCTCCAGCACGTCCTGGAGCGCCAGGCAGTTGATGACGGTCCCGAGCATGCCCATGTAGTCGGCTCTGGCGCGGTCAATGCCGCTCGCCGCGAGCGCCCGCCCGCGGAACATGTTGCCGCCACCCACCACCGCCGCGACCTGGACCCCCTCCTGTACAACGGCGACGATCTCGCTGGCGATGCGGTACACCACGTCGGGATCGATGCCCACCGGGTCCTGCCCGGAGAACGCCTCCCCGCTCAGCTTGACCACGACCCGCCGCCACGGCTGGTGGACCCGCTCGGAGGACTCTGCGGAAGGGCCGGCTCCCTCGGCGGGCGCGCCGGTTACGGACGCCGCTCCGTGCCCTCTGTCGGCGCTGTCATCCACGGGCGGCTCCTCACTATCTGCTTCGGCCGCAGCGCCCTCAGCCGGCTTGGCCGACCTGGAACCGGGCGTACGCCCGCACCGTGACGCCCGCCTCAGCGAGCACCTGCTTGATGGTCTTCTTCGGGTCCTTGACGAACGGCTGCTCGACGAGCGCTACGTCCTTGTAGAACGCGTTCAGGCGGCCCTCAACGATCTTGGGGATTGCCTGCTCGGGCTTCCCCTCATCGCGGGTGATCTGCTCGACGATGTTGCGTTCCTTCTCGACCACGTCGGCGGGCACCTGATCGCGGCTGAGGTATCGCGGCCGCATCGCCGCCACCTGCTGGGCGACATCCTTCCCCGTCTGCTCGCTCCGGGCGTCCAGCTGAACGAGAACGCCGACGGTCGGCGGCAGGGCCGGGTCGGACTTGTGCAGGTAGCTTGCGATGTAGCCGCCCTCAAAGATGGCGTACCTGCCCAGCTCGAGCTTCTCCTTCAGCGACGCGCCCGCCTCCTCGATGAGCTGCTGCGTGGTGACTCCGGGGCGGACCTCCGACGCCAGCAACGCGAGCCGGTCGGCCGGCCGGTGCCGCAGCGCGGCGGCGAGGATGTCCGCCGCGGCCCTCTGGAAAAGGTCGGTCTTGGCGACGAAATCCGTCTCGCAGTTCAACTCGACCAGCACCCCGGCGCTGTCCCCGTCGAGCGCGGCCGTGACAAGCCCGTTGGCCGCCGTGCGGGTGGCCCGCTTGCCCGCGTCCTTCACTCCCTTGAGGCGGAGGAACTCGACCGCGGCGTCGAAGTCGCCGTCGCATTCCGTCAGCGCGTTCTTGCAGTCCATCATCCCTGCGCCGGTGGCGTCGCGGAGCCGCTTCACGTCCGCGCCGGTGATGTTCGCCATTTCCTCATCTTTCGCTGTCTGGTCATTTCGGCCAGGTGGGCCGAGCCTGCTTGCTGCGCCCGGTTCGTCAGGGCCCGTCGGTGTTTTCGGCGTCTGCTGACACGGCCGCTGGCTCGGCCGCTGGCTCAGCCGCTAGAACGGCCGCTGGCTCGGCCGCTAGAACGGCCGCTAGCTCGGCCGTTGGCTCAGCCGCTGCCTCGGCACCGGCAGGATCGGCTGTCTCCGGCCCGGCGTCCGGCACGGCGTCCGGCACGGCGTCCGGCACGGTCTCGGCGGCGGAAGCGCTGGCCGCCCCGGCGCCGTTGGGCTGTCCGCCGCTGTGCTCAAGGAGGTCCCGCTCCCACTCGGCCAGTGGCTCCTCAGCCCCCAGCTCGCCCGCTGGCGACGGCTTGTCGTCGGACTCCCCCGCCGCGCCCCGGGCCATCAGCCCGTCGGCCACCGCGTCGGCGACCACCCGGGTGAGCAGCGACACGCTGCGGATCGCATCGTCGTTTCCGGGGATTGGGTAGTCCACCTCGTCCGGGTCGCAGTTGGTGTCAAGCACCGCGATCACCGGGATGCCGAGCTTGCGCGCCTCGCTGACCGCGATGTGCTCCTTCTTGGTGTCCACCACCCACAGCGCGCTGGGCACCCGGGCCATGTCCTTGATGCCGCCGAGAGACCGGTCCAGCTTGTCCCGCTCGCGCCGCAGGTGGAGGAGTTCCTTCTTGGTCATGCCCGAGCCTGGCACGTCCTCGAAGTCGATCTCCTCCAGCTCCTTGAGCCGCTGCAGCCGCTTGTGCACGGTCGAGAAGTTGGTCAGCATCCCGCCCAGCCACCGCTGGTTGACGAACGGCATCCCGACCCGGCGCGCCTGGTCGGCGATGGCTTCCTGGGCCTGCTTCTTGGTCCCGACGTAGAGAACGGTGCCGCCGTGCGCCACGGTCTCCTTGATGAACTCGTAAGCCTTGTCGATGAAGTCCAGCGACTGCTGCAAGTCGATGATGTAGATCCCGTTGCGCTCGGCGAGGATGAACCGCTTCATCTTCGGATTCCAGCGCCGGGTCTGGTGGCCGAAGTGGACGCCGCTTTCCAGCAGCTGCCGCATGGTGACGACCGGTGCCATACCGGTCCCCTTCCTGTTCGTGCGCCGCCTCCTGGGGCCGCGGCGCGCTCGGTTGGTCCTGGCGCCCGTGCGCACCCACCGCGGCGATCAGGCCGCGGACCGATGAGGTGCGCACCGCGGGATGTCCCGGCGGCAAGCGGACGCGCGAATTGGCCGGACAATCAATACCCCGCAGGCATATTGACCCGCCGACCGCCCAGTAGTCTACCCGTTTCGCCCGGCCCGGTGTTCATCCGGCGACAGGGCGACTCCGGCTAGCTCCACGGCGGCAGCTACTGCAGGCTCCAGGTGTTGCCGTCCGGGTCGCTGAAGGTCACGAGCCCCAGGGCTGCGCGTCGATCTCGCTCGCTGCCACGCCTCGGCCGAGGAGCCGGGCCGCCGCTCAGCGCGGTCCGCTTCACGCGCGCGGATGGGCCTGCCGGTAGACCGACCGGAGGCGCTCCACCGAGACGTGGGTGTAGATCTGCGTGCTGGTCAACGACGCGTGTCCCAGAATCTCCTGAACGCTCCGCAGGTCGGCGCCGCCTTCGAGGAGATGCGTCGCAGCCGCGTGCCGCAACCCGTGCGGACCTGCGTCGGGTGTGCCCGGCACCGCCGCGATGCTGGCGTGCACTACGCGCCGCACGGCCCGCTGGTCGAGCCGCCCCCCGCGTGCGCCGAGGAACAAGGCGTGGCCGCTGCCCGGCCCGGCGATCACCGGGCGTCCCTCCCGCGTCCAGGCGCGTACCGCCCGCACGGCCGGGATCCCGGCGGGCACGGTGCGTTCGCGACCGCCCTTGCCGAGCACCCGTACCGTGCGGCGTTCCTCGTCGAGGCCGCCGAGGTCGAGCCCGCACAGCTCACCCACCCGGATGCCGGTCGCGTACAGCAACTCCATGATCGCCGCGTCCCGCAGCGCCAGCGCCCGGTCCCGGGGGGACGAGATACCGCGGCCGGAGGTCTCCAGGACAGCGGCCACCTGATCCTGCCTTAGCACCTGCGGCAGCCGGCGGGGCGTTCTCGGCGTGCCAAGCAGCGGGCCGGGATCGGCGTCCAGGAGGCCACGCGCGCGGGCGAAGGCGGTGAACGTTCTGGCCGCCGCGGCACGCCTGGCGAGGGTGGCGCGGGAACGGCCGCCGCCGTGCTGCTCCCCCAGCCAGCCACGCAGAACCCCGATGTCCAGCTCGCCAGGGCCGGTGATCCCGGCGAGAGCGGCGTGCTCGAGCAGGGAACGCACGTCACCGAGGTAGGCACGCACCGTGTGCGGCGACAGCCCACGCTCGGCCGATATATGACGGCCGAACGCGTCCATCGCCGAGACCAGCCGGGGGGGCAACGCCGCGGGCTCGGGGGAAGGCACGGTTGAGTTCACTCCACGGTTACGCTCTTCGCCAGGTTTCTGGGCTTGTCCACGTCGTTCCCGAGCGTCACCGCAGCGTGGTAGGCCAGTAGCTGCAACGGCACCGAGAGCAGGATCGGGTCAAGCTCGGGCTCGTTCTTGGGTACCTCCAGTACGTCATCGGCGAGCCTCGCATCCAGCGTGCCATGGCCGACCACAAGTATCCGGCCGCGCCGCGCCCTGATTTCCCCCAGCGTGGAGATGTTCTTGTCCCTGAGCTCGTCCTCGGGCACCACGGCCACCGTAGGCAGGTCGGGACCCACCAGCGCCAGCGGGCCGTGCTTGAGCTCGCTGGCCGGGTAGGCCTCGGCATGCAGGTAGGAGACTTCCTTGAGTTTTTGCGCGCCCTCCCGGGCGATGGGCCAGCCGCGTACCCGGCCGACGAAGAACATGCCGGGATAGCCGGTGAGGTCCTTGGCGATGGCCGCGATGCGCTCCTCATCGGTGAGGACCTCGCCGATCTGGCCGGGCAGCGCGCGCAGCCCGGCGATGACTCGCCTGCCGTCCGCCGGGGACAGGTCATGGATTCTGCCCAGGTGCAGGGCTAGCAGCGCGAACGCCACGCAGGTCGCGGTGAAGGTCTTGGTTGAGGTCACCGAGATCTCCGGGCCCGCGTGCAGATACACGCCCCCCTCGCACTCCCGGGCGATTGCGCTGCCCACGGCGTTGACCACGCCGATCACGCGGCCGCCCTTGCGCTTGAGCTCCCGGACAGCGGCCAGCGTGTCGTAGGTCTCCCCCGACTGGCTGACCGCGATGTAGAGGGAGTCCGCCTCCACCACGGGGTTGCGGTACCGGAACTCCGACGCGGGCTCGGCGTCGGCGGGAATCCGCGCCAGTTCCTCGATGAGCTGCGCCCCAACCTGCCCGGCGTAGTAGGCGGAGCCGCAGCCGAGAATCTTCACCCGGCTGATCGCCCGCGCCTCGCGCGCGTCGAAGTTCAGCCCACCGAGGTGCGCAGTGAAGAACCGCTCCTCGATCCGGCCCCGGAGCGCGCGCTCGACGGCCCTGGGCTGCTCGTGGATGTCCTTGCGCATGAAGTGGGTGTAGCCATCGGCACTGTAGGACCCCAGGTCGGCCTCGATGACCAACGGCTCATGGGTGGTCGTGCGGGCATCCAGCGTGGCCGTGCGGAACCCGTCCGGCCGGACCGTAGCGACCTCGCCGTCGTCAAGGTGCACGACCTGGCGCGTGTAACGGACCAGCGCGGCAAGGTCGGAGGCGACGAACATCTCCTTGTCGCCGATGCCGAGCACCACCGGACTCCCGTTCCGCGCCGCCACGATCCGGTCCGGGTAACGGGCGTCGACCACCGCGATGCCATAGGTGCCGACCACGGCTCTGAGCGCCTGGCGCACCGCCTCCTCGAGGTCGCTGTGGCCGCTGCCCTTGGCGATCAAGTGAGCGAGGACCTCGCTATCGGTCTCCGAGGTGAACTCGGCCCCATCGGCGGCCAGCTTGGCGCGCAACTCATCGGCGTTCTCGATGATCCCGTTGTGCACGACCGCGACCGGCCCGACGACGTGGGGGTGAGCGTTGGCGTCGCTCGGCTCGCCGTGCGTCGCCCACCGGGTGTGGCCGATTCCCGGGCCGCCCTTGAACCGTGCGGGCAGGCTCCCGCTCAGGTCCGCGACCCGGCCCTTGACCTTGTGCACGCGCAGGCCACCGGACCGGGAGACCACGGCAAGGCCGGCCGAGTCATACCCCCGGTACTCCAGCCGGGTCAGCCCCTCCAGCAGGATGGGCACACAATCCCGGCTCCCCATATACGCAACGATCCCGCACACGCCCAGCTCCTCCACTCGCTACCAGCAGGCGCTCAGCCCCGGCGACACGCCCTCAGCCGTAGACGACACGGCGGAGTTGCCGCAGCGAGAACCGCGGGGCAGCAACCCGCCGCGCCGACAGTTCGGCCGCGATCCGCACGAATACCGCGTCGTTCGTGAGGCCCTCCGCCTTGAGCTCACGATGACGCCGGCGCACGAACTCCTCCGCGGACTCGGAGAAGTACCCAAGCACCTCCGCGACCACCCGCGTCGCCTCCCCCGGGCTTAGCGGGCTGGTCCGAGTCAGGTGGGTCACCAGTTCATCGTGTCCCTGTTCCGCGCCCGGCACACCAGCAGGATCGCGCCTGCCGCCCGGGAATGCAAGATTCCTGCCCGAAATCGGGCAGGAATCGCCTGATTTCAGGCACTTGATCCGGCATATTATTCTCGCTGGGGCCGCCGGAGCCGCCAGCCCCTGTCGCAGCGCTCGGCGAACCCGCCCGCAGCCAGTGCCCCCAGGCAGCTCATGACCGTGTCGAAGTCGACTCCGGCCGTGGCCGCGATCCGGGCCGGCCCCCGGCCGGCCCGGGCGGGCAACGCGTCGAGTACCCGGCTGGTGACCGGGTCGAGCAGGTCGCGGGGCAGCACCGGGCCCCGCGGCTGGCGCGCCGGCTGGTCCCCGCAGAAGGTCAGCAGCTCCATCACGTCCCGCGCGCTCGTGACGCAAACCGCACCCCACTCCCTGATGGCCTCGTGGCAGCCGGCCGACTGCGTCGAGGTGACCGGCCCGGGCACCGCCATCAGCGGCCGGCCTTGGTCGTAGGCGTGCCGCGCGGTGTTCAGCGCTCCGCTGCGCGAGGCGGCCTCCACCACCACGGTGCCGCGGCTCAGCGCGGCGATCACGCGGTTACGGACCAGAAACCCGTGGCGGGTCGGCCTCCGGCCGGGTGGCCACTCGCTGACGGTCGCGCCGTGCTCGCGGACCTGGCGAAAGAGTTCGGTGTGACCGGGTGGGTAGGCCTGGTCCACGCCGCAGGCCAGGACGGCGATCGTCGTCCCGCCCGCGGCGATCGCGCTGCTGTGCGCACAGCCGTCGATCCCGTGGGCGCCACCGGACACGACGGTCCACCCGCTCTCGGCCAGCGCCACGGCCAGCTCGGTGCAAACGTGCGCGCCGTATGCGGTCGCGGCCCGGGTGCCCACCACGGACACCGACCGCAGGCAGGAATAACGCAGGTCCGTGTCGCCACGTACCCATAGGCCCCACGGGCGCGCATCACCCAGCACGTCGAGCTGGCCCGGCCATTCGGGGTCACCGGGAATGACCAGCCGGATACCACTCCGCCGCCACGCGTCCAGCGTGCGTTCCGGCGGCACATCCCCCAGCCGCGCCGCCCACCGCCGCAGCGCCCGCTCCAGTCCAGGAATCCCGGCCCGCCCGCCTCCACCGCCGCCAAGCACGGCCGAGACGAACGGACGATCGGTCCGGCTGTCGCCGTCACCTCGCATTGTGCGGGCAAACATCCCGCCAGCCGGTGCATGGTTGCCGTCACGCGGAGCAGCGGCAATCGGAATGCTGCTGGGGCCGCCAACGCCGCCATCGGGCGAAGCGGCAGCAAGTGGCATCCGGCCCTGCGTCAGCGCCGCCACTATCTCGACGGGGGAGCAAGCTCGTAGCAAGGCGCCCATGACCTCGTCGCCAGGCTCGGCCACAAAGGTGAGCGCGGCGCGTGCAACTCGCTCGGCCGCAGCAACGCCCGTCACAGTCCCACCCCCAGCCACAACCCCAGGGCGTAGCTGGTCTCGGCGGCAGTCGGCATGGAGACACCCGCGAGATCTGCGAGTGTCCAGGCCACCCTGAGTGCGCGGTCCACCCCGCGGGCGCTGATATGCCCAAGGTCCATGGCACGTTCCAGCGGAGCGAGCGCCTCCGGTGACGGCGCGAAGGCACGCCGGATTTCGCTGCCGGGGACTTCCGCGTTAAGCCGCCAAGGAGTGTCCTTCAAGCGAGCCGCGGTTCGCTCCCTGGCTGTTGCCACCCGGGCCGCCACTATGGAGCTCGGCTCAGCGATTCGCCGATCGCTTAGCAGTTCGGCGCGGCTCACCGGAAGGAGCTCCACTTTGACGTCCACTCGATCAAGCAGTGGGCCGGACAGCCGGGCGAGGTAGCGCCGACGAGCGGTGGGCGTGCAGGTGCAGCCCGACCGCGGACCCGCCCCCTTGGCGCAGGGGCATGGGTTGGCCGCCAGCACCAGCGTGAATCTGGCCGGAAAACGGGCGGTCAGGCCACAGCGGGCCACCACGACCTCCCCCGACTCCAGCGGCTGCCGGAGCGCGTCAAGAGCATCCCTCCCGAACTCGGGCGCTTCGTCCAGGAACAAGCACCCCCGATGAGCCAGAGATGCTGCGCCCGGGTGGAGGACCCCAGTACCCCCACCCACTATGGCGGCTTTCGTAGCGGTGTGATGAGGGGCGCAAAACGGCGGCTGGGTCATCAGCGGGCTCCCCGTGGGCAGGGTTCCGGCGACGGAATGGATCGAGGTGACCTCCAGCGCGGCCGCCCGGTCCAGCGGGGGCATGACTGTGGGCAGCCGTTCGGCCAGCATGGTCTTTCCGGCGCCCGGCGGGCCGAGCAGCGAAAGGTGGTGACCCCCGGCGGCGCAGATCTCCGCCGCGCGGCGGGCGGTCGGCTGGCCGAGCACCTCGGAGAGGTCCAGGCGGGGTCGCGGCCGCTCACCCGGCCTGCCGGACGGCGGCCCGCCGCCGGGCGGCTCACCCGGAGGCACCGGCGGCGGATTCCCGTCGGATGCACACACCACGCCCGCTGCCCCGCCGTCCCGCTCACCGCGCAGCCACGCGAGCAAGGCCGCCAGCGTCGGCGCACCGGCGACCTGCAGGCCGGGCACCAGCGCCGCCTCCGCCGCGTTGGGCTGGGCCACGACCGCCTTGCCGAACCCTGCGCACGCAGCCGCGGCCATCGCGGGCAGCACGCCGCGAACCGGCCGCAACCGTCCATCCAGCCCCAGCTCCCCCAGAAAGGCCACGCCGTCGATCGCGGCCCACGGCACGGCACCGGCAGCGGCCAAAATCGAGAGCGCGATGCCGAGGTCGAACCCACTCCCCCGCTTGGGCAGGCTCGCCGGGGAAAGGCCCACCGTGATCTTGCGCTGGGGCCATTGCTCGTGGCTGTTGACGATCGCAGCACGGATCCGGTCCCGGGCCTCCCGCAACGCGGTGTCGGGAAGCCCCACCAGCAGCAGGCTGGGCAGACCGTTCTCGAGGTCGCTCTCAATTTCGACCGGAAAGCCCTCGACCCCGACCAGAGCGATTGAGTGGGTGCGGGCAACCGGCACCTAACCCACCCCTCGGACGTGCTCGATGGTGAACTCGCCGGCCCTGTCCCTGAGCAGGCCGATCACGTCGATGCGCACCTCGTCGAACAGCACGCCGTGGGCCACGAGCCATTGCGCGGCGAGCCGCCGCAGCCTGGCGCGCTTGTGGCGGGTTATCGCCTCCAGCGGGGTGCCGAACCGGGTGCCGGATCGGGTCTTCACCTCACAGACGACGAGTACCTGGCGCTCGGCGGCCACGATGTCGATCTCGCCGTCCGCGGACCGCCAGTTGCGGTCGAGGATCCGTAACCCGGCCCGTTCCAGGTATTGCGCGGCCACCAGCTCGCCGGTGCGTCCCAGTTCGTCCTTGGCGTTCACGCGTCACCACCTCCGCCTCCGACGGTGCCGCACGACGAGTGGCGCTCGCTGATCTGGTTGCCGGCCTGTGGATGGCCGCGCGAAATCGCGGATTCTGTGGATGGCGCGCGCGGGTTTGTCGTTGGCCGGTGCTTTCCTGGGCGGGGGCCTCCGCGCCCGTCTTATCCAGCCCGGCCGGGGCTTCCAGGCGGGGGCCTCCGCGCCCGTCTTATCCGAGCATGCCAGACCCGCCTGCGCCCCTCGCGGCGCGCCCCGCCCGCACAGGGATCCGGGGGCTACTTGGGGTCGGGGACCTCGAAGTCGCTCTTCGCGAGCTCTTCGATGTTGACGTCCTTGAACGTGACAACCTTGACATTCTTCACAAACCGGGCGGGCCGGTACATGTCCCAGACCCAGGCGTCCTGCATGATGACCTCGAAGAACACCTCGCCGTTGTCGGCCGTGCGGACGTTCAGCTCCACTTGATTGGTGAGGTAAAAACGGCGCTCGGTCTCGACCACATGGGTGAACAGCCCCACGACGTCCCGGTACTCGCGATAGAGCTGCAGCTCCATCTCGGTCTCGTACTTTTCGAGATCCTCCGCGCTCATTACTCTCCCCTCCGATCAGGCGATGACGGGAGCCTCGGCCCGGATGAGATCAACCATAGGTCAATTCTCCTGGCCAGGATCACCGCAGGCCATGCTGTCCCCGGCGAGCTGGCCGAGATCATCACAGGCGACGCCGTCCAGGCTCACCTGGCTGGCCTCACCGCAGGCCAGGCCGCTCACGTTCACGAAGGAGCGCCGGTGCTCGGGGCAGGGCCCGTGCGCGCCGAGCGCCTTCATGTGACCTCGCGTGGAGTACCCCTTGTGCCGGGCGAAACCGTACGCGGGGTACCTCAGATGCACCTCGCGCATGAGGCGGTCCCTGGTGACCTTTGCGACCACGGAGGCCGCCGCCACACAGGCCGCGACCTCGTCACCCTTCCACATCGCCAGCGCCGGAACCCCCAGACCGCGCACGGCGAAGCCATCGGTGAGCACGTAAGCGGGCTGGCAGTTCAGCCCGGCCAGCGCCCGGCGCATGCCGGCGATATTACACACGTGCAGGCCAAGCCGGTCGATCTCGGTCGATGGTATGACCACCACGTGCCAGGCCAGCGCGGTCGCCATCACCTCGGCGTAGGCCTTCTCCCGCGCCGCGGCCGTCAGGGCCTTGGAATCCGCGACGCCCCGCAGCCCGGCCAGCTTCCGCTGTTCGAAAGCCACCGCCGCGACCACCAGCGGGCCAGCGCAGGCGCCCCTGCCCGCCTCGTCGATCCCGGCGACCGGTGACAGGCCCGCCCGGGCCAGAACCCGCTCGTAGCCGGTCAGGCCCGCTATCCGCCGTGGGGTGTAGCCAGGATGGCGCGATGGGAGAACCGCCATGACCTCACCCCGGTCCCCGCCGTCCCGCACCTGGCCGAGGTCCGAACTTCCTGGCCAGCCTGCGGCGCACGCGGCGCTGCAACAGGGTAAGCGGGACGGCGGCTACGAGCCCGGCCGCCGCGGGCGCGCCCGGCAGCGCCAGCGCGCCCAGCACGGATCCCCCGGACGCCCGGAGCAGGCCCAGGCCGCTCGTTTCGGGATGGGCCGCCAAGGCGGCCGATGAGGCATTCAGCGACGACTGCTCGAACGTGGCCGGAATGGGCAGGACCCGCCACCGGCTGACCGGTGCGACGATCACGAAGGCCCGGCCGACCACATGGTTCACCGGGATGGTCCCGTTACCCGGGTCGGTCATGTGGCCACGGGAGTCCCATGAAACGCTGCGGTGATCACCCATCACCCACAGCCGGCCGGGGGGCACGACGATGTTGAACTGCATCGTCGACGGCGGGTTGCCGGGGTAGAGGTAGGACGTCTCGGCAAGGGGCACCCCGTTGACCGTGATCTGGCCGTGCACGTTGCAGCACTTGACATGATCGCCTGGAATGCCGATGACACGCTTGATGTAGTCGTGGACGCCCGGCGCGGTGCCGAAAAGACCGGAAATCGAGTTCCACAGCCGGTCGAGTAGTGGCGGCGACTGGGCAGGAACGGCATTCCAGGAGTCGTCGCCGTTGAAGACGACGATGTCGCCCCGGTGGATGGGGCGGAAGTCGTAGACCAGTTTGTTGACGAGGACCTTGTCCCCGATCTCCAGCGTGTTCTCCATCGAGGACGAGGGGATGAAAAACGCCTGGACCACGAAGCTCTTGATCAGCAGCGCTAGCACGAGCGCGAAGACCAGCAGGATCGGCAGCTCAACCCACCACGACATGGCTTTGCGCCGCTTGCGCCGCTTGCCCGGGCGCCGCCGGCCCGTCCTGGGCCCCGGGAGCCCGAAGCCGTCGCCGTCGTCCGCTTCGTCTCCCGCCAGGACGCCAGGCTCATCGGCGCCTGAGGTCACCCCGGGCGCCTCCGCCGTCTCGCCCCAGCCGCGCGCCTGGTCACTGGCCGAGCCGTCAGCCTGCCAGCCTGCGGCGGTGCCGTCCGGCCATGTGCCTCCAGCGGGGCTATCTGGCCGCACACCTCCCGCGGAGCCATCTGGCCGCACACCTCCGGCGGGCCTGCCGGGCTGAAACGGCCCCCTGGCCGGCATGGGCGAGTTAGCACCGTCCCCCGGAGCCGGGCCGAATTGCTGATCACCGGCCGGCCCTGGACGCGCGTAGCCACCGCTCTCGGACATTTCCCGGCCCCGCGTATCCCGGTAATCGTTCATCGAAACGAGCCTAGCGCCGGGTTCTCAATGCGGCGATGCTCCAGCCGCGCGGGAACTGTTCGGCGGCGCCCCCGCGCGACAGCCACGCCAGCGGATCCACGCGGCCCCTTAATGCGCGGTGGTCTCGCGGCGCTCCCTGATCCTGGCGGCCTTCCCGCGCAGAGAGCGGAGGTAGTACAGCTTGGCCCGGCGCACCCGGCCCCTGGTCACGACCTCGATCTTGTCGATCGACGGGCTGTGCACAGGGAAGGTCCGCTCCACCCCCACGCCATAGCTGATCTTGCGGACCGTGAAGGTCTCCCGGGATCCGCCGCCCTGGCGCCGGATCACCACACCTTGAAAAACCTGGATCCGGGTCCGGCTTCCCTCGACGACCCGGACGTGCACCTTCAGCGTGTCCCCAGGCCGGAACGCGGGGATGTCCTGGCGGATCTGGGCCCGCTCCAAGTCGGCGATGGCGGTGTGCATGGCTGGCGTTCCTCAATGGTCGTCGCGCACAAGCCCACAGGCAGGTGGCGATGCGTGGCTACGTACTGTCGTTGCGCACTGAGCACAGAAAGTATCCCCGCCCCGACAGACTTCCGCGGGGCGGCGCATTTCAGTGTGCCATATCTTCGCCGGGGAGCGGAAAGCCAGCGTCGTTCAGGATCTGCCGGTCGCGCTCGTCCAGGGTATCCGCTGGCAGCACCGCCATGAGGTCGGGACGGCAGGAGGCCGTGCGGCGCAGGGCTTCATCCCGCCGCCAGCGCGCGATGGCGGCGTGATCACCGGAGAGCAGGACCGCGGGCACCTCGCGCCCGCGCCAGACCCGCGGCCGGGTGAAGACGGGGCCCTCCAGCAGGCCCGCCATCGGCCCGTCCCCCCCGCCGAACGAGTCGTCGGGCGCGGACGCGGCGTTGCCGAGCACTCCGGGGAGCAGCCTGCTGATCGCGTCGATCATGACCAGGGCCGCGGGCTCGCCGCCAGACAGGACGTAGTCCCCGACGCTGACCTCGTCAACGGGCATGCGGGTGCGCGCGTCGTCGGCAAAGCGCGCGTCGATCCCCTCGTACCGGCCACAGGCAAACACAAGATGGGCCAGACGCGAATACGCCGCGGCCATCTCCTGCCGGAACGCAACGCCGCTCGGGGTCGGCACCACCAGCCTCGGTCCCGGCGAGCCCGGCCCGGTCACCGCGTCCAGTGCCTCGCCCCACGGGCCTGGGCTCATCACCATGCCAGGCCCGCCCCCGAACGGGGCATCGTCGACGCTGCGGTGCACATCGTGTGCCCATGTCCGCAGGTCGTGAACGGCGAGCTCGATGATGCCCCGGTCAGCCGCCTTGCCGAGCAAGGAGACCCGAAGCGGGCTGAAGTACTCGGGGAAGATCGTGATGACGTCAATCTTCACGGCGCCCGCCCAAGCCGGTGTCTAGGTCGAGCAGGCCCGGGGGCGGGTCGATGACCAGCTTGCCCGCGGCCAGGTCGACCTCGACGACGATCGCGGCAACGAACGGCACGAGCACCTCGGCGCCGCGCGCCGTCCCTGTCGCGGGCGTGACCGAGAGCAAGGCCTGGCCGTAATGGAGGACGTCGCTGACGGTACCCACCAGCTCGCCCGAGACGGTCAGCACGGTCAGCCCGGTGAGCTGATGGTCGTGGAACTCGTCCGGGTCCTCCGGCAACGGCACATCCGCGGCGTCCACCGTTAGCCAGACACCCCGCAGTGACTCGGCCTCGTCGCGGCCGGCGACCTCCGCGAAGGTGACGAGCAGCCGCCCGGCGTGCCACCGCGCGGCGGTGACGGTCAGCGGCCCGGCCTCGGCCGGGTCGGTGCCAAGCGCAGAACCGGCCGCGAACCGCTGGCCGGGCTCGTCGGTGCGGACCTCGACCGACAATTCCCCGCGGAGCCCGTGCGGCCTCAGGATCCGGCCGACCACCAGTGCGGTGCTCAGCTACCGGACCTCGTCCACGTCGAGCAGGTCCACCCGGACATAACGGCCCCCGGCGAGCGAGCCGATGACCGTGCGCAGGGCCCGCGCGGTCCGCCCGCCCCGGCCGATCACCTTGCCGAGGTCGTCAGGGTGCACACGCACCTCGAGGACCCGGCCCCGGCGCAGCCCGTGACTGGCGACCCGGACATCGTCGGGGTGATCCACGATGCCCCTGACCAGGTGCTCAAGTGCCTCCTGGAGCACCTCAGGCCCCGCCGTCCTGGCTTGCGGGCTCGGCCCCGGCGGCCGCCGCTACCGCCTCGGCGGCAGCGTCCGCGACGGGCTCAGCGGCGCCGTCCGCGCCGCCGCCGGCGTCGTTGTCGCCCTTCGCCGTGGTTGCGCCCTTGGCTGCGGCTGTTCCGCCCCGGCCGGCCGCGCCCTTGCTCGCCGGCCCGCCGCTCTTAGCGGGCGCGCCCTCAGCGGCCGCGTCCTTGGCGGCGGCGTCCTTGGCAGCGCCGACTTTGGACCCACCGTCCTTGGCGGTGGCGCCCTTCGCGGCAGTGCCCTTCGCGGCAGTGCTCTTCGCGGCAGTGCTCTTCGCGGCAGTGTCCTTGGCACCAGCGCCGTCGACGGTGCTGTCCGTAACGGCCGCGTCCTTGGCAGCCACACTCTTGGTACCGGTTTCCCTGGCGGCGGGCTCTTTGGCAGGGCCGTCCTTGGGGGCAGCGTCCTTGGCGGCATCGTCCTTGACGGGCGCGTCCTTGGCGGACGCGTCCTTAGCCGGAGTGTCCTTCGGGGCAGCGTCCTTCGGGGTGGCGTCCTTGGGGGCGGCGTCCTTGGGAGCGGCGTCCTTGGGGGCGGCGTCCTTGGCGGACGCGTCCTTAGCCGGGGCGTCCTTAGGGGCATCGTCCTTGGCGGACGCATCCTTAGCCGGGGTGTCCTTAGGGGCAGCGTCCTTGGCGGGCGCGTCCCTGGCCGGAGTGTCCTTGGTGGGCGCGTCTTTGGCCGTGCTGGCCTTGGGCGCGGCGTCGTCGGCCGTCTTGTCCCCACCGGCCTGCTTGCCGCCAGAACCGTCCGGCTTCTCCCCATCGGCATGAGCGCGGCCGGGCTTCTCGGCAGCGCCACCAGGCCTACGGGCCCGGCTCCTGTCCGCGCCCCTGTCCGGCTTGGCCTCAGCCGTCTTGCCCTCCGCGGCCTTGGCCTCGGCCGCCTTGCCGCCGGCCGCCCTGGGCTCGGCTGCCTTGCCCTTGACCTTGAGTTCCTTGACGGTCTCGGCCACCACTGCGGCGAACGCTTCCTTCTTGTCCGGCCGCGCGGCAGCGGTCTTCAGCGTGCCCTCTGCGCCCGGCAGGCCCTTGAACTTCTGCCAGTCGCCGGTGATCTCGAGGATCCGCCGGACCGGATCGGTCGGCTGCGCGCCCACCGACAGCCAGTACTGGGCGCGCTCCGAGTCGACCTCGATGAGCGACGGATCGATCTTGGGGTGATACTTGCCGATCTCTTCGATCGCCCGGCCGTCCCGCTTGGTGCGGGCGTCGGCGACGATGATCCGGTAAAAGGGCGCACGGATTTTCCCCATGCGCTTGAGCTTGATCTTGACAGCCACGGCTGAAGCTCTTCTCCCATGAAGCTCTGCTGCGGGTGACGAACGCGCCAGGTGGGGACCGGCGGCATGCCCCGGACGGACCCCGGTCAGCGCGCGAGAGAGGGCGTCGCCGACCAAGGGACGATGGTAACCCACACATTGTGCCAGACCCCGCGACCGGTCACGTAATCGCCGAGCGCTTTCGCCGGCCGCGCCCAGGGTGGCGAGCGCCTTACCGGTCGCCTCGTTTGCCGCGGCGGATGCGGGCGAACCCGGCGGGCAGGCTCGCGGGGGACGTGGGACCCGGTGCCGGGTCGCGCGGCTTGCGCTTGCCGTCCGGATCGCCGAGACCCTTCAGGCCAGCCACGAAGGCGTCGGGACTGCCCGGAGCGCCCTGGCTGCCGGCCGGTCCGCGCAGCCCAGCAGGCAGGCCCGGCGCGCCGCCAAGGCCCGCCATGCCGCCGGGGTCAGCGGATCCACGCGGGCCACCAGAACCGCCGGACGCCGCGGACCCACCGGCGCCGAGCCCGGCGGGCGGCCGCCCCGGCGCTCCGCCCGGGCGTCCGCCTTTGGCCTTCTTCTTGGCCGACCCCTTCTTGCCCTTGGCGGCCTTGGCCGCCGCGCGCCGCATGCCGGGGATCGCCGGCATGCCAGGAATCCCGCCCCCGGACATCATCTGCCGCATCACCTTCTGGGCCTCGAGGAACCGTATGACCAGGTTGTTCACCTCGCCGACCGTGGTGCCGGAGCCGCGGGCGATGCGGGCCCGCCGGGACCCGTTCAGGATCTTCGGGTTCCGCCGCTCGGCCGGGGTCATCGAGTTGACGATCGCCGCCGTGTGATCCAGGTCGGCCTCGCTGACCTGGCTCAGCAGGTCCCTGTTCTGCGCCGCGCCGGGCAGCATCCCGAGCACGTTGCTGATCGGCCCCATCTTGCGGACCATGGCCAGCTGCTCGACGAAGTCCTCCAGGGTGAAGCCCTCGCCCGACAGGAGCTTGCCGGCCATGGCGGCGGTCTGCTCGGCGTCGAAAGTCCGCTCGGCCTGCTCGATCAGAGTGAGGATGTCGCCCATATCGAGGATGCGGGAGGCCATCCGGTCGGGGTGGAAGACGTCGAAGTCCCCGAGCTTCTCGCCCGTGGAGGCGAACATGACGGGCCGCCCGGTGAGCTGGGCGATGGAGAGCGCGGCGCCGCCCCGGGCGTCGCCGTCGAGCTTGGTCAGCACGACGCCGTCGTAGCCCACACCGTCGAGGAACGCCTGCGCGGTGACCACCGCGTCCTGGCCGATCATGGCGTCGACCACGAACAGGATCTCGTCGGGGTCCGTGGCGTCGGCGATGGCGGCCGCCTGGGCCATCATCTCCTGGTCGACGCCCAGCCGTCCTGCGGTGTCTATCACGACGATGTTGTGCAGGCGGTGCCGTGCCTCGTCCAGCGACCGGCGGGCCACCGCCACCGGGTCACCGACCCCGTTGCCCGGCTCGGGCGCGAAAACGGGAACCCCGGCCTGCTCACCTAGGATCTGCAGTTGCTGCACCGCGTTCGGCCGCTGCAGGTCGGCGGCCACGAGCAACGGCGTGTTGCCCTGCTGCTTCAGCCAGAGCGCCAGCTTCGCCGCGAGCGTGGTCTTACCCGAGCCCTGCAGGCCAGCCAGCATGATGACGGTGGGCGGGACCTTGGCAAAACGCAGCCTGCGCGCCTCGCCGCCGAGGATCGAGACGAGTTCCTCGTGGACGATCTTGATGATCTGCTGGGCCGGGTTGAGCGCCGCGGAGACCTCCTCCGAGGAGGCGCGCTCCTTCACCCGGGCGATGAACTGCCTGACGACGGGCAGGGCCACGTCCGCCTCGAGCAGGACGATGCGGATCTCGCGGAGGGTGGCGTCGATGTCGGCGGCGGACAGCCGGCCCTTCCCCCGCAGCGAGGAAAGCGCCTTCGTCAGCCGGTCGGAGAGTGTCTCGAACACGTGCTCCAGGCTATCCGGTCAGCGGCCCCTGGAATTCGGGCGGCGATCGGGCCGCGCGTCGCGGCGCCGGCAAGGCCGAGCACGCGCGCCACCTGGTCCAGCCTGATGGGTGGTCTAGCCGATGATGGCATCGACGAACGTGACGGGCTCAAAGGGCGCGAGGTCGTCCGGCCCCTCGCCAAGGCCCACCAGCTTGACCGGCACCCCCAGCTCACGCTGGACCGCGACCACGATTCCGCCCTTGGCGGTGCCATCCAGCTTGGTCAGCACGATCCCGGTGACGTCCACGGCCTCCGCGAACACCCTGGCCTGGCGAAGGCCGTTCTGCCCGGTGGTCGCGTCGAGCACGAGCAGGACCTCGTCCACGGTCGCCTGCCGCTCGATGACCCGCTTGATCTTGCCAAGCTCGTCCATGAGGCCGGTCTTTGTGTGCAGCCGCCCCGCGGTGTCCACGATGACGGCGTCCGCGCGTTCCTCGATCCCCAGCCGGACCGTGTCGAACGCGACGCTCGCCGGGTCCGCGCCCTCGCGGTCGGACCGGACCACGGGCGCGCCCACCCGGTCGCCCCAGGTCTGCAACTGATCGGCCGCGGCGGCGCGGAAGGTGTCGGCGGCGCCCAGCAGCACCGTATGACCCTCCCCGATCAGGGCGCGGGCCAGCTTCCCGCAGGTGGACGTCTTGCCGGTCCCGTTGACGCCCACCATGAGGACCACCGCGGGCCGGTCGCCGTGCCGGGCGGTGTGCAGCGACCTGTCCATGCCGTCGCCGACATGCTCCAGCAGATCGGCCTTCAGCAGGGCGCGCACCTGATCGCTCCCCTGGGCGCCGCCGACCCTGACCTGCGTGCGCAGTTCCTCGACAATCTGCCGCGCCGGGCCCGCGCCAAGGTCGGCCCCGACCAGCGTGTCCTCGATCTCTTCCCACCCCTGCTCGTCCAGCCCGTCACGGGAAAGCAGGCTGAGCAGCACCGCGCCGAACCCGCTCTGGGATCGCGCGAGCCGGCCGCGCAGCCGCGTCATCCGGCCCGCGAACGGCTGCGGCGGCGCCGCGGCCTCGGCGCCCGCCGCATCAGGGCCGGTGATGGTGGGCAGCTGAGCCGGAGGGACGGCGACCGCCTCCTGGCCGGGTGCCGCCTGCCCGGCAGCGCGCGGCGCCGCACCAGCGGGCGGCGCGGCGGATGGCGTTACGGGCCGGCTGGCCCGCCGCGAGCGCACCAGCATGGCGCCGCCGGCGATGACCGCCAGGACGACGAGAACGATGACAATGATCAAGTACTCCATAACGGCCCCAGTGTGGCAGATGGACAAGCCCGCGGCATGGTCCCGGCGGGGCAGGCCCGCCGCGCGGGCAGCATGAGCAGCGAGAGCACGGCGCCCACCCCGGTCAGGCGCGCTCGCGCTCCCGCAGGCGCTGGCTGACCACGGCGGACACCCCGTCCCCCTGCATGCTGGTCCCGTACAGCGCGTCCGCGATCTCCATCGTCCGCTTCTGGTGCGTGACGATGATCAGCTGAGAGCTGGCGCGCAGCTCCTCGAAGATCGCCAGCAGCCGCTGGAGGTTGGTGTCGTCCAGCGCCGCCTCGACCTCGTCCAGCACGTAGAACGGCGACGGGCGGGCCATGAAGATGGCCAGCAGGAAGCCGATCGCGGTCAGCGACCGTTCCCCACCCGAGAGCAGCGACAGCCGCTTGACCTTCTTGCCCGGCGGCCTGGCTTCGACGTCGATGCCGGTGGCCAGCATGTCGTCGGGCTCGGTCAGGACCAGTCTGCCTTCGCCGCCAGGGAAGAGCCGCGCGAAGATCCGCTCGAACTCAGTGGCCGTGTCCTGGAATGCGGACGCGAACACCTCCTGGACCCGGTCATCGACCTCCTTGACGACCGTGAGCAGGTCACGGCGGGTCTTCTTGAGGTCCTCGAGCTGGTTGGCAAGGAACGCGTGGCGCTCCTCCAGCGCCGCGTACTCCTCCAGCGCCAGCGGGTTCACCTTGCCGAGCTGGTCGAGCTGGCGCTGGGCCGTTGCGGCGCGCTTCTCCTGCTGGGCCCGGACATAGGGGATCGTCCGCGGCGGCACCACCGGCGCCGCCGCGCCGTTCCCGGATGCGTGCGGCCCCTGACCGTTCCCCGCCGCCTGCTCCTCCTCCGGCACCGGCACCGGCACATCCGGCCCGTACTCGGCGACGAGCACGTCGGTGTCCACGCCGAACTCCTCGGCGGCGCGCGCCGCGACCTGCTCCAGCCTCATCCGCTGCTCGGCCCGGCTGACCTCCACGCCGTGCGCGGTGTCGACCACCCGGTCCAGGTCGGCGGCGAGGGCCCGGGCCCGCTGCCGGACCTCCTTGAGCGCCTCGGTCCTGCCCTTGCTCGCGTGCTCGGCCGCCTCGCGTTCCGCCTGGGCGGTGGCCAGCGATTCCGCGATCCGGGTCAGCGCCATCTCCGCCCCGGCGGCCACCGCACCGGCGACCTCCGCTTGCTGCGCGCGCAGCCGTCGCCTGGCCACCGCGGCCTCGGCCGCCCTGCGCTCCCGCGCCGCCATCGCGGCCAGCGCATCCGCCCGGCCGGCGATCGCCCGCAGCCGCTCTTCGGCCGTGTTGACCTCGAGCCGGGCTTCGGTCTCGGTCTCCCTGGCCGCACTTGCCCGCGCGGCCAGGGCGTCCCGGTCCGGGCCCCCGGCGTCCTCGGCCGGAGCCGGTTCATCCACCTCACGCTCTGCTAGTTCTGACCCCACCACCCCGCCCAACGCTGGCCCTGACCCCGCCACCCCACCCAGGTCGTGCCCGCCGTCCTCGGCCTCAGCGAGCTTCGCGGTGAGCCCGGCCAGCGTGGCGACGTCGCGCTCGTGCTGCACGGTCACCGAGGCGACCGCCGCCTCCAGCCGGGCGGCTTCCTCCTGGGCCGCCCGCGCCGCACCGGCGAGCCGCCCAAGGCGCCCGGAAGACTCCGCCGCGGCCTTGTCCGCGGCCCGGACCCCGGCCAAAGCCCGGCCGACGGCCTCGCGGTCCTGTTCTTCCCCGGCCACCGCGCTGGCCAGCCGCCCCGCCGCCTCTTGCGCGGCCCGCTCGGCCTCCTGAAGCCCGCCCGCCGCCTCGTCGGCCGCCGCCCGCATGGCCAGGGCACTCGGCGGCCTGGCGGCGCCCCCGTGCGCCCAGTAGGCGCCGAGCAGGTCGCCGTCTCTGGTGACCACCCGCAGCTCGGGACGGGTGCGGACGACTTCGCGGGCCTGATCGAGGTCCTCGGCCACCACGACCCCGTCCAGCAGCCCGGTCAGCGCTGCGGACAGCTCCTCCGGCGCCTTCACCAGATCAATAGCGTGCAGTACGCCCTTTGGCAGTCCGCCCGCCGTCCGCTCCGCCGGCGCCCGTCCGTGGCTGACGTCGCGCGCAGCGCCCTCCGGGGCTAGGTCCGCCACGACGAACCCAGCTGTTCCGGCGCCGGCGTCCTTGAGCCCATGCAGGATGGCCACGGCGGCGTCAAGGCCGGCCACGGCCACCGCGTCGGCGGCGCCGCCGAGCGCCGCGGTGATGGCCTCCTGCGCGCCCTCGGCCACGGTCAGCAGGGCCGCTACCCGGCCCAGGACCTGCCCGGACCACTCGGGGTCCGCGAGCAGGGCCGCCGATGCCTCGGTGCCCTCCTGGACGGCGCGCAGGCCCTCCTCCAGCGCCTGGCAGCGGGCCACTAGGGCCGCCCGCTGCGCGCTGGCCGCCCGCTCGGCGGTGCGGAACTGGGCGACGCGCGCGGAGCTTTCGGCGAGCGCGGCGGCCGCCTCATCGTGCGCGGCGGCGAGGCCCGCGCGGTCGTCCGTCGTGTTACCGGCCAGCTCCTGGGCCTCCTCGTGCTCCCGCCGGGCGGCGAGCGCCCGGCTGCGGGCCTGCTCGATGGCGTCCGCCAGCCGGGCCGCCTCCTCCTCACTGGCGGCCACGCGGCTGCGGGCGGCGCCCACCTGCGCGCGCAGCCTGGACAGCTGGTCGGCACGTGCGGCCTCGGCCCGGGCGCGGTCGGCGAGCAGCCGCTCGGCGCTGGCCAGGTCCGCTTCGGCGCCCGTGCGCCCCTCGGCGGCCCGCGCCAGCAAGGCGCGGGCCGCCTCCAGGGCCTCACCCAGCTCGGCTTCCTGGTCGCGGAACGATGCCGCCTCGGCGTCGAGCTCGCCAGGGTCCCGGCCCGGGCGGGCGGGGCCGGGATCGGCGGCCAGCAGCGAGTGCCGTTCGCGGGCGAGGTTGGCCACCCCGCGCAGCCGTTCGGCAAGCGCAGAGAGCTCGAACCAGGTGGTGAGCGCGGCCTCGAGCCTGGGCGCGTGCAACTGCTCGTCGGCGTCGAGCGCTGATTCCTGCCTTCGGGCCTGGGTCAGCGCGCTTTCCAGCTCAGCCCGTCGCGCCAGGGCTGCCACCTCGTCAGCCTCGCCGCGCGCGAGCGTCTCCGCGGCTCCCGCGAAGTCGTCGGCGAGCAGGCGGAGCCTGGCGTCCCGCAGATCGGACTGGATGGCGGCGGCCCGGCGGGCGATCGCCGCCTGCCGGCCCAGCGGCCCCAGCCGGCGGCGCAGCTCGCTGGTCAGGTCGACCAGCCGGGTGAGGTTGACCTGCATCGCCTCCAGCTTGCGCAGGGCCTTCTCCTTGCGCCTGCGGTGCTTCAGGACGCCCGCAGCCTCCTCGATCAGGGCCCGGCGGGCCTCCGGCCCGGAGTACAGCACGTCGTCCAGGTGGCCCTGGCTGACGATCACGTGCATCTCGCGGCCGAGGCCCGAGTCGGAGAGCAGTTCGGTGACATCGAGGAGCCGGCACGGGTTGCCGTTGATGGCGTACTCGCTCTGCCCGGAGCGGAAGAGCAGGCGGCTGATCGTGACTTCCGTGTAGTCGATCGGGAGCGCGCCGTCGGTGTTGTCGATGGTCAGCGTGACCTCGGCCCGCCCGAGCGGCGGCCGTGAGGCGGTGCCCGCGAACACGACGTCGTCCATCTTGCCGCCGCGCATGTTCTTGACGCCCTGCTCGCCCATGACCCAGGCGAAGGCGTCAACGATGTTCGACTTGCCCGACCCGTTGGGTCCCACCACGCAGGTGATACCGGGCTCGAACCGTAGTGACGTGGCCGAGGCGAAGGACTTGAACCCGCGCAGGGTGACGCTCTTCACATACACCCGCGGGCTCTCCCTCCCGTCCGGTCGTGGCCCCGCCAGGCTCCTGGCCCTGCCCCGCTGGCCCGCCGGGACGGTGGGGGCGGCCTGCCTCCCCGCACACTACCGCGACCATCGGTCGTTACTCGCGATTCACGCGCCTGGCGCCCGCGTGCCGTGCGTGCGGGGCGGTTCACGACCAGCGCTGCCCCCATTGTCGCGGCTGTCCGGACTCCGAAGCCAACCGCGCCCGCGCCGGGTGCAGCTGGCCGGGGAGCCCTCGTTCGGCAACATATCCTCGTTTCCGCACGGACGAACCAGGACAAACCATGCACCGAACCGTGCTCAAGCGAGGAAGAGCGGCCGGATGGGGGCGTGCTCAAGCGAGGAAGAGCGGCCGGATGGCGCGTGCTTAAGCGGGGAAGAGTGGGCGAATGGCGGAGGCGAGGCGGACGGCGGTGCCGTGAATCACCCGTTTCGGGCAACGAAGAAGGGACGCCGCAACGCGGCGTCCCTGGATCGTCCGGGCCAAGCCGGGGGATCAGGTGAGCGCTGGTTCGCGCTCACGGCCAGCTACGAGCAGCTCGTGGCTGGCCTCCGCGGCAAGCACGTCTTTCTCCTCCTGGAGCCGCGCAAGTTCGGCCTCCAAGTCACGCACGCGCCGTTGCAGGCGGCGCACTTCGGAGATTATGCGGGGATCAGGCCCGCCGACGTGGCCGAGTAGAGCCTTCGCCATTGTATTGGGTCCTCCACACTGAGTGACCAGAGTGGGCGCACATGCGAAGACGTGCATGAGTGCGCAAGGTGTCGACTCAAGGATCGCACCGGCACGGGTACTAGGTCAAGTTGACCGACGCCGCAGGTCACGGGTGCCTGGCCGGTTACGCGGCCGGGGCTGGCAAACCGGGCAGCTGTAGGCCGAGCGGTTCATGAACGGATCGCGCCGGACCGGCGTGCCGCAGCGCGGGCATGGTTCGCCCTCGCGCCCGTACACCGCCAGTGACCGGCCGAAGTAGCCGCTCTCCCCGTTGACGTTCACGTACAGGCTGTCGAACGAGGTGCCGCCCGCCGTCAGCGCCTCGGTCAGGACCTCCTGCACGGCGGCAAGCAGCCGGCTGGTGTCCGCGCGGCGCAGGCTCGCGGCTTGCCGGGCCCAGTGCGTCTTGGCCCGCCAGAGCGCTTCGTCCGCGTATATGTTGCCCACGCCGCTCACCAGGGACTGGTCCAGCAATGCGCGCTTGATGCCGGTCCGCCGGGCCGCCAGCCGGGCCAGCAGTGCCGCCTCGTCGAATGCGGGCTCAAGCGGATCGGCCGCGATGTGGGCGATGGGCGCGGGAAGGACGGCCCCACCGCGGGCCAGCAGGATGTGGCCGAACGTCCGCTGGTCGGTGAACCGCAGGTCAGGGCCGGAATCGGTGAACGTGAACCGGATCCGGACATGCGGCGACACCGGCCGCCCCGGCTCGCCGAGGAGCAGCTGGCCGCTCATCCCCAGGTGGGCGAGGAGCGCGTCCTCGGCCACCGTTCCGGCCCCGGCGTCCGGGGCCAGCGGGAGCCATAGGTACTTGCCGCGGCGCCGGGCCGCGGTGATCACGTTCCCGCGGGCCGCGTTCTCGAAGTCGCTGGCCCCCGGGGCGTGCCGCCGGACGGCGCGCGGGTGCAGCACCTGGACGGTGTCGATGGTTCGGCCGACAACGTGCCGTTCCAGGCCCCTGCGGACGACCTCGACCTCTGGTAGTTCGGGCACCGTTACTCCGCCGGGCGCTCCGGGCCCGCCGGACCGGTCCCGGCGGCCTCGCCGCGGTGGTTGGCGTCCATGGCAACCTCACCGTTGCTGATGGCGTTCCATGCGGTCTCGGCCGCCTGCTGCTCCGCCTCTTTCTTGGACCGCCCGTGCCCGGTCCCGTAGACGTGCCCGCTGACCCGGACCACGGCGCGGAACGACTTCTGGTGGTCGGGGCCGCTCTCCTCGACCTGGTACTCCGGCACGCCGAGTACCTCGGACGCGGTCAGTTCCTGCAGCGAGGTCTTCCAGTCGAGCCCGGCGCCCAGCCTGGCCGAGCGCGCGATGACCGGGTCGAACAGCCGGTGCACGAGCGCGGATGCCTCGTCAAGCCCCCGCTCGATGTAGACCGCGCCGATCACGGCTTCCAGGGTGTCGGCGAGGATCGACGACTTGTCCCGCCCGCCGGTGGCGTCCTCGCCGCGGCCGAGCCGCACGTAGTCGCCGAGCTTGAGCCCGCGGGCCACGCTCGCGAGCGCCCGCATGTTGACGACCGCCGCGCGCAGCTTGGCCAGTTGCCCCTCGGGCAGGTCGGGGTAGCCGCGGAACAGCGCATCGGTGACGACGACGCCCAGGACCGAGTCGCCGAGAAACTCCAGCCGCTCGTTGGTGGGCAGGCCACCGTTTTCGTAGGCGAATGAGCGATGCGTCAGGGCGCGCTCCAGTAGCCCGGGAGACAGGCCCGCGTCCAGCACGCGCAGCAGTTCGGTGGCGTCAGGCTGGCCGGCACCTGGCTGGTGCTCGGTTGCGGCCTTCATGGTGTCCTCCTCCCCGGTGCCTGTCTGGGGCGCGTGCCTGGCGGCTTGCCGCCGCCGGCTGGCGGGCAGGACCACCCGGTAACCGCGCCGCGCCTCAGGACGGTGTGATCACCTGACGGCGGTTGTAGGTACCGCAGGTCGGGCACGCGGTGTGCGGCAGCTTCGGGTCGCGGCACTGCGGGCACCGCACCAGCACCGGCGCCGTGGCCTTCCATTTCGCGCGCCGGGAACGTGTGTTGCTGCGCGACATCCTCCGCTTAGGGACGGCCACGTCCGTTCTCCTCACCTATCTCCGGCACGGGGGAACCGTCCGGTCCTGCCTGGATCGTGATCTGCCGCAAAGCTGCCCACCGGGGGTCCAGAGCCGGGCCGTGGTGATGTCCGGGGCCCGCCTGGGCAAGCCGCACGCCGCATTCGGCGCACAGCCCGGGGCAGTCTTCCTGGCATCGCGGCGCGAGCGGCAACGCGAGCACCAGGGCATCTCGGAGGGCTGGCTCAAGATCGAGCAAGTCCCCGTGCAGAGAGTACCCGTCCTCGCCACCGTCCCCGCCGTTTTGCTCATAACTAAACAGCTCCTGGCACTGGACCGTGACCGTTTGGGTGACGGGTTCGAGGCACCGCGCGCACTCACCCGCCACCGGTGCAGTCGCGCTGGCCGTGACGAGCACGCCCTCGGTCACTGACTCGACGCGGACCTCCAGGTCCAGGGCCGAGCGCTCCGGAATCCAGGACATGCCGGTATGCAGGTCCCCGGGAGCGGGCGCGGTCCGGGTCTCGGTGCGCGCCGATCCAGGGCCGCGGTCAAGGCCCCGGATGTCGAAAACCAGCGGCCCGCGGGGATCGGTGCGGGCGTTGGCCGTCCGTCGGGATGAAGGCATGGCAAATTCAGGTAGGGAGCGGTTCGTTGGAGGCCTATTTTACCGGCGCGGCACCCCGATGCCCAATTAGCCCGGACCCGGTGCGGCCAGCTTGGCCCGCAGGCGCGCCTCCACTGGGCCGGGCACAAGCGAGCTGACGTCGCCGCCGTAGGCGGCGATCTCCCGCACCCGGCTGGAGCGCAGGAACGAGTAGAGCGGGTTGGCGGTCATGAACAGCGTCTCAATCTGGGCGAGACGGTAGTTCATCTGCGCCATCTCCATCTCGTACTCAAAGTCGCTGACCGCGCGCAGGCCCTTGACGATCGCCGACACCCCGTGTGCGCGGCACCAGTCGACCAGCAGCCCCCGGAAGGTGTCCACCGAGACGTTGGGGAGGTCGCCGGTCACCTCCTCGAGCATGCTCACCCGCTCCTCCACGGTGAACAGGCCCCGCTTGGCGTGGTTGGCCCCGACGACCACGATGACCTGGTCGTGCAGCAGGGCCGCGCGGCGGATGATGTCGAGGTGCCCGTTGGTCGCCGGATCGAACGACCCCGGGCAGGCGACACGGCCCACGCGCATCCCCGTCCTTCCACTAGCCTGCGGCGAGACCGTACCAGAACGTCGCCTCGCCGTACCGGCGGGACCTGTCGAAGGAGTAGCCAGCGGGCCAGGGAACCGGCCCCGCGCGGCTGGCGCGCTCCACCGCCAGCAGCGCGCCAGGTGCCAGCCAGCGGCCCTGAAGCAGCGCCGCCAGCATCGCGGCGACCTCGTCGTCGCCGGCCGCATACGGCGGATCCGCCACCACGACGTTGAACCTCGGCCCGGCGCCGGGCCCGCGGCGGAGTACCGCGCCCACCGTCCCGGCGATCAGCTGGCCGCCGGTCAGGCCGACGGCCGTCATGTTGGCGCGGATCACCCGGACGGCCGCGGGGTCCGACTCGACGAAGAGCACCCGGGCGGCGCCGCGCGACAGCGCCTCGAGGCCCACCGCTCCCGAACCCGCGTACAGGTCCAGCACCCTCGCCCGCTCCAGCGGCCCGTGCACGGCGGTGATGGTCGCAAAGAGGCCCTCGCGGGCGCGGTCGCTGGTCGGGCGCGTGCGCGTGCCCGCGGGCACCGCCAGCCTCCGGCCGCGCGCCTGCCCCGCGATGATCCGCGTCACCTGCGCCCGCCGGCCCTCACGCCTTCTCCAGGAACTCGGCTTGCTCCTCGTCGATCGCCGCGGCGATGGCCGCAGCGAGCGCCGGGTGCGCGGCCAGGCTGGGATCGGCGTCCACGAGCGCGGTGGCCTCATGGCGCGCCGCCACGATCAGCTCCTCGTCGGCCAGCACACTCAGCAGCTTCAGGCTGTTCTTCCGCCCGGCCTGGGCCGCGCCGAGGATGTCGCCCTCCCTGCGCTGCTCCAGGTCGAGCTCGGCGAGCCGGAACCCGTCCAGGGTCGCGGCCACGACCTCGATCCGGTCCCGCGCCTTGCTCGCCTCAGCGGACTCGGTGACCAGCAGGCACAGCCCGGGCTCGCTACCCCGGCCCACCCGGCCGCGCAGCTGGTGCAGCTGGGAGACCCCGAACCGGTCCGCGTCCATGATCACCATGACGGTCGCGTTCGGCACGTCGACGCCGACCTCGACCACGGTGGTCGCCACGAGGACGTCGGCTGACCCGTCGGCGAAGGCCCGCATCGCCGCGTCCTTCTCCTCGGCCGGCAGCCGCCCGTGCAGGATCCGCAGCCGCAGGCCGGCCAGCGGGCCCCCGGCCAGCGCGGGAGCTACATCCAGCACCGCGAGCGGCGGGCGGGCGGGCTCAGCGTCGTCGTCGGTGAAGAGCACGGCCTCCGCCTCGCCGTCGGCCGGGGAGCTCTCCGCCGGCCGGGATTCCGCGGCGGCGTCATCTCCGCCGATTCGCGGGCACACCACGTAGGCCTGGCTGCCCTTCTCCGCCTCTTCCCGGACGCGCTGCCAGGCCCGGTCCAGATACCGGGGCTTCTCGAGCGCGGGCACGACATGGGTCGCAATCGGCGACCGGCCGCCGGGCAGCTCGGTCAGCGTCGAGGTGTCGAGGTCGCCGTAGACGGTCATGGCGACCGTCCGCGGAATTGGGGTAGCGGTCATCACGAGCACGTGGGGCCGGGCGTCCTGGGCCTTCTCGCGCAGCGCGTCGCGCTGCTCCACGCCAAACCTGTGCTGCTCGTCGATCACCACCAGGCCGAGGTCGGCGAACTGCACATTGTCGGTGAGCAGGGCGTGCGTGCCGATCACGATTCCCGCCGCGCCCGACGCCGCGTCGAGCAGCGCCTCCCGGCGAGCGGCGGCCGGCTGGGAGCCGGTGAGCAGCGCCAGCCGGGTCGCCTTGTCTGCTCCGCCCAGCGTGCCCGCCTGGCCGTGCGGGCCAAGAAGCTCGGCCACCGAGCGGTAGTGCTGCTGGGCCAGCACCTCGGTTGGGGCCAGCAGGGCCGCCTGGCCGCCCGCGTCGATCACTTGGAGCATCGCCCGGACCGCGACGACGGTCTTGCCCGACCCGACCTCCCCCTGGAGCAGCCGGTGCATGGGGTGGTCGCGCGCCAGGTCGGCGCAGATGGCCGCGCCCACCTCACGCTGGCCGGCCGTGAGGGAGAAGGGGAGCCGGGCGTCGAAGGCGTCGGCGAGCCCGCCGGCCGCCGACGGGCGCGCCGTGGCGGGCAGCGCGGCGGCCGCGCGACGCCGCTGGGCGAGGACCGCCTGCAGGACGACCGCCTCGTCCCACTTCAAGCGCTTCCTGGCCCGGCCGATATCCGCGTCGTCCGCGGGCCGGTGGATGCCGCGCAGCGCCTCGGCGAGGCCGATCAGGCCGTGCCGTTCGCGCAGCGGTGCAGGCAGCGGATCCTCGATCTCCCCCAGGGTGTCCAGCGGGATCCGGAGGCACTTCTCGATGTCCCAGGTGGACAGGTCTTTGGTGGCCGGGTACACCGGGATCAACTCCGCCGCGTACTCGGCGGCCAGAGCAGCGTCATCCGCGCCGAGCAGTTTGAACTCGGGGTGAGCGAGCTGCCGCTGGCCCTTGAACACCGACACCCGCCCGGCGAACATGCCGTGCCGGCCCGGGGTGAGCTGCCGCTCGAACATCTGCACCTTGTTGAAGAACGTCAGCACCAAACGCGCACGGCCGTCGGTGACCGTCACCTCGAGCACCTGGCCGCGACGTTGCCGCATGCGCCGCAAAGAGACCCTGGCCACCTGGGCGAACACGGTCACGTGCTCGCCATCGCGCAGGGCGGCCAGGTCCGTCAGTTCGCCGCGCTTGGCGTAGCGGCGCGGGTAATGCCGCAGCAGGTCGCCGGTGGTGCGCAGGCCGAACGCATCGTCCAGCTTTTTGGCGGCCTTGCCCCCCAGGACATCCCGCAGCGATTCTTCCAGGCCCGCCATGGCCCCTCAGAATAGGCGGAGGCCGGGGCCGGCAGCACCGAACTGGTTCGCGCGCGGGACGCCTCGTCGGATATCCTTCGACATCTGGCCCGGGCGGCGCCTGGGCGGCATTGGCATCCTCAATCTCACAAGGGAGCGATCCCGTGGCTTCGGTCTGCGACATCTGCGGCAAGACGCCGGGCTTCGGCAACCGGATCTCTCACTCGCACCGCCGCACCCCGCGCCGCTGGAACCCCAACATCCAAGTCGTACGGGCCAAGGTGGGCGGGACCTCCCGCCGCCTGCACGTCTGCACCTCATGCATCAAGGCGGGCAAGGTCACTCGCTGACCGCGGCACGCCCGATATGGCAGGCCCGGCCGTCAAAGAGGCACCTGCCTGGGAGCGCTGGGCGCCCGGTCACCCCGATCGAGACGGTTATCGTCCGGTGGGAGAAGGCTTGCGCGGGCCAATCCGCCGACGTCACCACCGCGCTGTGAACGCCGTGCACCCGGTAGCTGCCCGCCGCCCACACCTTGAGGACGCGGGCGGACGGATAGCTGAACCACAGCCGCCACTGCCGGGGCGCCGGGCCGGGCGGGAACGTGACGAAGATGGTCGCGTCGAAGCCCCAGGACCCGCTCGCGGAGGTCCGGAACCTCAGCGCGGGCGGGGCCGCCGGGACGGGCCCGGTACCGCCGGGCCGCGACGGCGCCTGGGCGGACCGCCCCGGCCCCGTGGCGGCGGGGGTGCTGGGCGCTCCCGCCGGCCGGCCCATGCGGTCGCCGTCCCCGGCTGCGGGTTCGCCACCGGCCTGGGCAGGAATCCCACAGGAGAGGGTCTTGCACGGCGACCCGTTTGGCCCGGCGTAGTTGAACACCGTCTGCATGGGGTAGGCGAGCACCGCGGCGACCACGACGCCCAGGCCAGCGGCGAATGTTGGGGTCACCACGACGCGGCGCATGGCCCTGGACAGGCGGCGCTCGGCCGGCCGGGCCGCCGCGGAGTCCCCGCCGCGCCTCCGCGCCTGATGCCGGGGAACCGGCCTCCTACGGTGTTTCGCCATGAGGGGTCGCTACCAAGCATCGCCGCGTCCGCCAGAGGATGCTCAATCTAATCCATGACGCCGGGCCCGAGATAGGTAGGTACATTTACCGGTCGAAGTGATTCCATCCGGCCGTCCCGG
>Ga0070698_100000378_pt1 | contig 46566 bp, 42 predicted proteins | sample KBSK1502metaG_FD_65477 | JGI IMG/M metagenome (GOLD analysis project Ga0070698, IMG submission 65477) | Corn, switchgrass and miscanthus rhizosphere microbial communities from Kellogg Biological Station, Michigan, USA - KBS K1-50-2 metaG | ecosystem: Host-associated > Plants > Roots >...
CACAGCCACAAGCTGCACAAGCACGTCCGCTTCTTCGGGTTCGTGTCGGACCAGACGCTGGCCGCGCTCTACCGCCTGGCGGACGTTTTCGTCTTCCCCTCGCTCTACGAAGGGTTCGGCCTCCCGGTGCTGGAGGCGCTCTACCTGCAGTGCCCGGTGGTCGCGTCGCGGATTCCGTCCGTCGTCGAGATCATCGGCGACGATGGGCGGCTGCTCGAGCCCGGCGACATCAGCGCCTGGGCGACGGCGCTCGATGAGCTGATCGACGCGCCGCGTGATGCCGCCGGGCTGGCCGCCGGCCTCGAGCGCGCACGGCGGTTCACGTGGGACGCGTGCGCGCGGTCAGCCGTCGAGGCGATCTATGCCGCGCTCGGATCGCGGCGCCTCGCCGCCGACTCACGCAGCGCCTGATCGTAGGCCGCCTCGACGCGAGCGACCACTTTAGGCCAGCTGAAGCGTTCGTTCACCGCCTCCAGGCCCCGCTCGCCGATCTGCCGGGCGAACCCCGGATCGGACAGCAGTCGTTCCAGCGCCTCGCTCAGCTCGGCGACCGAACCGGGGGTGACGAGCAGGCCGCTGATGCCATCACGGACGACGTCCGCCACCGCCGGAATGCGGCCGCCGATCACCGGCTTGCCCTTGGACCAGGCCTCGAGGTAGATCCGTCCGAACGCTTCGTGATGGGACGGGAGGCAGACGACGTCGGCCGCTTCGAGCGCATCCCACTTTTCCTGTGGCGGCACCCTGCCCAGCACCCGCAACCAGGGCCGCGTGTGTTTTTTGAAGAACGCGGTCGAGAACGGCGTCGCCGGCCCGATGAACGCCAGGTTGGCGGCGATGTGGCGCCGGTGCAGCGCATCGACGGCGGCCAGCAGCTCGGCGACGCCCTTATAGGCATAGAGCTGCCCGACGAACAGGACCAGGGGCGCCCTCGGCTGGCCAAAGCCGGCCCGAAAGCGCGCGGGGTCGCCCGACAGCGGGTCGTCGGCGGCAGACCAGATGACGGTGATCCGCTGCGGGTCGACGCCCAGGCGAATCAGCTCGCGTTCCTCCGAGGGCGTGTGCGCCAGGACCGCGTCCGCGTTCCGGTAAGCCTTCAGCCAGCCACTGTATCGATAGCCTCGCCATTTCGGATGGTGATGCGGGGTGAGAACGAACGGCAGGCCGCGCCGGCGAGCGATCGTCAGCGATGCCAGCGCCAGGAATTCCCGTCCGACCCGGTGGTTGTGGATCAGGACGTGCTCCGGCGAGACCATGCGATCCAGCTCCGGCGTGATCAGGCTCGCCAGTCGATCAGCCGCGACCGGCACCAGCCCGTAGTAGGCGAGCACCCAGGGCAGCATCCGGCGTCGAGTCGCCGCCGACCAGGTCAGTCGTCGGACGGCCGGCTGGTTCTCGCCCCCTCCATGTTCGAGGTTCCCCGGCTCGTTCTCGCTCCCCCCTTGTGGGGGAGGGTCAGGGTGGGGGGTCCCCAGCCGTAGCGTGGTCCCCAGCAACCAATCGGTTCGGTTCTCCAACCAGAGTGTGACGACATCGGCCTCATAGTGCGCGAGGTGACGGCGCAGGTCGGCGATGTGGGCCTGCACCCCGCCCGTCGCCGGCGGATAGGTGGTCGTCGTCATCAGCACGCGCCGGCGTGGCTCCGGAGTGGCGTCGGACCTCACGCGTGGCCGGTCGTCAACGGAAGCCGTGATCGGCTCTGACTTCGCTCGACCCAGCTCCAGGACTGCATGCCTTCCGGCACGAAGGCCATCGGCAGGATCTCACCGCCGAGCTCGTGCATCCGGTCGGTCACGGCGGGCTTTCGGTCAAACGGACAGAACAAGAACATGAAGCCGCCACCGCCGGCGCCGCTGACTTTTCCTCCAAGCGCCCCCAGCCGGCGCGCCTCCGCATACATCTCGTCGATCGCGCTCGTGGTCACCGAATCGCTCGTGGTCTTCTTCGCCTCCCACTCCTCGTGTAGGAACCCGGCGAAGTCCTCGAGCCGCCCGGTGAGCAGCGCGTCTTTCGCCTCCAACGTCAGCTCCTTCATCCGATCCATGGCGTCCACGACGGTGCGCTCCTTGCCCTGGAGGCCGGCGATCTGCGACTGGATGATGTGGCTGCTCGTCCGGGTGGCACCGGTGTAGACCAGCAGCATGTTGTACTCGAGCTCGTGCAGGATACGGGGCTCGATGCGCAGCGGGTTGACGAGCGCATCGCGCTCGTTCCGGAACTCGATCAGGTTGAAGCCACCGAAACTTGCCGCGTACTGGTCCTGCAGCCCGCCGGGCACGCCGACGTCCAGCCGTTCGATTTCCCAGGCGAGCCGGGCCACCTCGTACTTGTCGAGCGTCAGGCGTCGCCACTCCGCCAGCGCGCCGATGGTCGCGACGACGAGCGCCGAGGACGCGCCCAGCCCCGATCCCGGCGGCGCTTCGGTTTCGAGGTACAGCTCGAGCCCACGTTCCTCGTCTCGGCTGTCGGGCGCGAGGCGGCGCAAACACCCCTTGACCAGGTCGAGGTTGCCGTCGAAGGGCGGCGGCTCGTCGAGGCTGAAGTCGAGGTCGGTCTTGAGGTCGAGCGATCGCACGCTGACCCGGCGATCATCGCGCAGGCGCAGGGTGGCGTAGGCATGCCGGTCGATGGTGGCATTCAGCACGAGCCCGCCGCGCTCGTTCACATAGGGCGACAGGTCGGTCCCGCCGCCGCAAAAGCTGATCCGCAGCGGAGCTCGGGCTCGAAAGATCAAGGCTTACCGTCCGTCCTGGCTTGCTCGCCGTAGAGCCGGTCTTCGATCAGCAGACATAGCAGGTGCTCCAGCGGCAGCATGGCCTCCTGGATGTGTTGGGTGTCTTTATCGGGCACAACGATGGCATGATCGACGGCGTCACTGAGGCTGCCGCCGTCGCCGACCAGCGCCATGGTGATCATCCCCCGGCTGCGGGCCACCTCCACCGCGCGGACGACGTTCGGCGACCGGCCGCTCGTGCTGATCCCGATCAACACGTCGCCGGGCCGGCCCAGGCCCTCCACCTGCCTGGCAAAGACGCCCTCGAACCCGACGTCGTTGGCATAGGCCGTCAGGAACGACGTGTCCGTGGTCAGCGCGATCGCCGCCATCGCCGGACGGGTCAATGACCTGGAGAGGCGGCCGACCAACTCGGTCGCGACATGCTGGCAGTCGGCCGCGCTGCCGCCGTTGCCGCAGAGCAGGATCTTGCCGCCGGCTTTGAGCGATTGCGCCGCGACGTTGGCGGCGTTGATCAGGTCCTCGAGACAGGCGTCAACGCTGCGCCGCTGAACCGCGAGGCTCTCGTTCAGGTAGGCCTGGGCATGCACGATCTGCTTCTGTTCGACTTCTAACAGCCTGAATTCCTCCTGTAGAAGGTTATCGGCTTTCCCAAGTGCCTGCGGAGTCCCGATGTCGATGAATAGACCACGGCCGACAACGCCATAGATTGCGTCGAGACGGGGAAAGATCTCCCGCTCGAGGCTGACCACGCCCTGGGCCGGGATCTGGTCGATCAGCGATCGGCTCAGCAGATAGACGCCGCAGCTGATCAGCACGCCGGTCTTCTCCCTCCCCTCTTGGGGGGGAGGGTCGGGGTGGGGGCTTGCCTTCTCGACGAAACCGACGACCCGGCCGTCGTCCCCGAGCTGGACCGTACCGAAGCGGGCGGGATCCGGCACCCCCTGCAGCCAGAGCGTGGCCGCGGCCCGCGACTGGCGATGCCGCCGCAACATCCGGCTGACCTGGAAGCGGCAATAACTGTCGCCGTTGAGGACCAGGACCGGGTCGGAGCGCAATCGTTCCGCGGCGAGCTTGACCGCCCCACCGGTCCCCCGCGGCTCGGGTTCGTGCGAATAGACGAGCTCGACGCCGAAGCGGCGCCCGTCCCCCATCGCCGACTCGATCGCCTCTCCCATGAAGCCGGTGGCGAGAACGATGCGGCGAAGGCCCCGGTTGGCGAGTGCCAGGACGAGCCACTCGAGAAACGGCCGGCCCGCCACCTCGGCCAAAGCCTTGGGCCGATCGGAGAGCACGGGACGCAGCCGTTCCCCCTTCCCGCCACAGAGAATCACGGCGTCGATCACGCCGTCGATCACGGACTCACGCGTCGCCCAGGATCAGGTCGATCGCCTCGTCGAGGCTTCGCACGACCGTGCAGTCTGGGTCGGCTGCAGCGTCGCTGTCATGATCCGCATCGACCAGGATGGCGGCGCAGCCCACCGCGCGGGCGGCCGCGACGTCCGTCAACTGGTCGCCGATCATGACCGCGCGGCCCAGGTCCACACCGAGCTCGTCGCGGGCGCGGAGCAACAGCCCCGGGCGCGGTTTCCGGCAGTCGCATCCGTCCATCGGCGTGTGCGGGCAGACCAGAAACGCGCGGACCGATCCGCCACGTTCCCGTATGGCGTCCGCCAGGCGTCGATGAATCTCGTCGACCGTTTGAACGCTGACCAACCCACGACCGATGGCCGACTGATTGGTGACGATGATCACCTCCCGGCCGGCGGCCGACAGACGGGCGACGGCGTCGAGCGATCCGGGAACCAGCTCCAGCTCCTCCCAGCGCTTCACGTAGTCGACGCGCATCCGGTTGATGATGCCATCGCGGTCCAGCAGGACGGTTCCAGCATGCTTGTCGATCATGACGGCCGCGCGGCGATCAGGTACGCCGACCAGCCCAGCCAGTGAATGCGTGAGGTGAATTTCTGCCGGCTCGCCGGCCGGAAAACATACACCGGCCACGCGGACGCGAAGACCCAGTTGCGAGAGGTGCCGCTGGCGACCACGTCCAGCCCGGCGCGCCGCACCGCCTGGGCGAGCGTCTCGATGTCGACCAGGCGCACGTGCGTCGGATCGTCATAAAAATTCAGCGTAAAAGACGCGTCCTTGAGGCTGGGGAGCGAGAGCGATTTGCGATGCGGCGTTTCGATATAGATCTTCGCGCCGGGCTTGAGCAGCCGCGCGCTCTCCTGCACCAACCAGTCGATCTCGTGCAGATGCTCGACCAGGTGCATGCAGGTGATGGCGTCCATGGATGCGTCGGGCCAGCGCAGCCGGTCGGTTTCCAGGTTCGCCCGCTGGAACTGGGAACCGGCAGGATATCGCTCCGGCGAGCCATCGAGATCGACGGCGAAGAGCCGCAGGTCGGGTCGCAGCTCGGCGAAGTGGCCCAGCGTCTCGCCGTCCGATGAGCCTAAGTCCAGCAACGCGCCGCCCCGCGGCGTCGTTGCGACAAAGCTCGCCCGCGTGTCCAGCCAGGGGAACTTCCGTAAGTGCGACCAGTTCATCCGTCCTACGACGATACCCGTCGGGTGACACGGCGTGTAGGCTTAACAACGACGGTTTGAATCCGCGGACCAATGTGCTCGGCGTAGGCATCAGCCTGATCAACATGGACATCGCGCTTGACAGGCTCGATCGCTGGATCGCCGAGCGAGCCAGAGACTACGTGACCATCTGCACGGTTCACACCGTGATGGACTGCCGTCGCGATGAACGGCTGCGACAGATCGTCAATGCGGGCGGGATGACCACCCCCGACGGCATGCCGCTCGTGTGGTTGTCGCGCCTGGCCGGACATCGCTATGTCTCGCGAGTCTACGGACCGGACCTGATGCTCGCCGAGATGGCGGCGTCGCCGGCACGGGGACATCGGCATTTCTTTTACGGAGGCCAGGAGGGCGTGGCCGGTCGTCTGGCGACGACAATGCGGGAGCGTTTCCCGGGAGTCAGCATCGTCGGCACCATGACCCCGCCGATGGGCACCGCCGAGGAGCTGTGCACTGCCGGGACGGCGGCGGCGATCAACGCCGCGCAGCCGGACATCGTGTGGGTCGGCCTGACCGCGCCCAAGCAGGAGCGCTGGATGGCCTGCATGCGCCCGCTGCTCGAGGCGCCCGTCCTGATCGGCGTGGGCGCGGCCTTTGATTTTCACAGCGGACGCGTCGCCCAGGCGCCGCGCTGGATGCAGCGCTCCGGCCTCGAGTGGCTGTTTCGGCTGCTCCATGAACCTCGACGGTTGTGGCGTCGATACCTGATCGATAACCCCTGGTTTCTGTGGGAGCTCGCCCGGCAAAAACTCGGGCTGAAGCGCTACGACCTACCGTGAACCTCATCGGCATCGGCCTGGTCCTGGTCCTGCTCGCGCTTTACGCGTTCGCGTTGACGATCGTCTGGTGGGCCCCCTTTCGAGCGCTGGGCGTGCTGGTGGCCGGCATGATGTTCCACAACTTCCTGCTGATGCTGCTGCTGCGATTCGATACGCCGGCGCTGCTGATCCGGGTCGTGCAGGCCTGGAAGGAGGGGATCCTGCTCCTGCTGGGCGTCCTTGTCGTGGTTGCCGGCATCCGCGCCTGGCGAGCCGGCCGCCGGCCCCAACTGGGCGCTCTCGACTTCGTCGCGATCGCGTTCACGGCACTGGCGCTCGTCTATCTCCTGATTCCGGGCAGCGTCTTCCATGCCGGCGTCAACCTCCACCAGCGACTGCTCGGGGCGCGCATCGTGCTGCTGATCCCCTTGCTGTATTTGTTTGGCCGGGTCTTTCGCCCGGCGCGGCGCGAGGATGTGCAGTTTGTCGGCTTGCTGATCGTGGGGGCCGGCGCGATCGTCGGGCTGTTCGGTCTTATTGAGCTCTGGTTGATCCCGACGGACGCCTGGTTGAGCTGGGGCGTCAACCAGCTCTCGGCCTGGTGGGGCTTCGTCTACGACGGGCCGAAGGGCTTGCCCGCGAACTTCTTTCAGACGACGACCGAGGGCTTCCTGCTGCGACGCATGGTCTCGACCTATGTGAGCCCACTGGGGATTGCCTACACCGGCATCCTGGTGGTGCCGATTGCGACGGCGTTGCTCCTGCAACGGGGCCGGAGCCCTGCCCCTCGAGGAGAGAGTCGTGAAGGCGGCCGGTGGGCCCGTTGGCTCTTGTTGACGGCCAGCGTCTTTCTCGTGGCCGGCGTCCTTTTCAGTTTGACGCGGCTCGCCCTGGCCCTCATGGTGTTCGAGCTGCTCCTGCTGGCCGTCCTCTTCAGGCGCCGCTGGCTGCTCTGGACCACGCCGGTGGTGGGCCTGCTGGTCCTCTGGATGCTGTTCGACTATGTGCAGGTGGGTCCGCTGCTGCACCGCGACCTGCAGCCGGTCGTCAACCGGCCCGCGAATCTCCGCATTACGAGCAGCGCCGACCCCTCGCTCAAGGAGCATGCCGGACTGCTCGGCTATGACGTCCAGTACGTCGTTGCCCATCCACTCGGCGGTGGGCTCGGAAGCTCGGTGCATCGTTTTGGGCCCAGCGAAGGCACCGGTGAGAGCGCGGTGTTCGACATGTTCGGCGACCTTGGCGTGGTCGGCGGGATCATCTACTTATTAATGTACTTTGGCGCGGTGCTGATGGGAGCCCGGGCGTACCTGCGCGAGCGGAACGACGTGCTGCTCGCGGCCCTGCCGCTGGTGGCGTTCATCGGCGGCCTGGCGCTATTTGCAATCACAGTGACCAGCGACATCTGGGGTGGCTTCGCGGTGGTTTTTCTCTTCTGGTGGGCTGCCGGCGCGTCGGTGACGATCGCCCAGCGATCGCGGATCACGCGCGAGCGTGAGCTGGCGCCGAGGTAGTCAGGGTTCAGTCAGGCCTCGGTAGATGGCCGTGGTCTTTTCGTAACACTCGTCAACGGTGAAAGATCCGAGGACTCGGGCCCGGGCGGCGCTCGCCATCGCCCGCCGCGCCTGCGGGTCGCCGACGATCCGGTTGATCGCATCCGCCAGCTTCGGCGGATCCGCCGGCGGCACCAGGTATCCCGCTGACTCGTCGGCAACGACTTCTCCGACGCCACCAACATCCGTCGCGACCACGGGGCAGCCCGCTGCCATCGCCTCGATCAACGCAAATGGCAGTCCTTCATAGCGGCTCGATAAGACAAACAGATCCGCGGCGCCCAGCCAGGTGGCCACCTCGTCGAGTGGCCGGCTTCCCGCGAGCCGCACCTGGCCCTGCAGTCCGGCCGCGGCGATATGTTTCCTGATGGGTTCCCGCAGTTCGCCGTCGCCGACGATGACGAACCGGGCCTGCGGAAACCGCGAGAGGACGGCAGGGACCGCGTCGAGCAGATCGAACAGACCCTTCTGCGGCGACAGCCTGGCGACGGTGCAGGCGAGCACGGCGTCAGCCGGCCAGGGATCGCCGCCCAGGGCCATGGCGGCTCGCACGGGGTCACGCTCGGCGCCGGTTAGGGGCCTGAAGCGTGTCAGGTCGGCGCCGTTGTAGATCAGCTCGGTGCGGGCCGCCGGGAACCCGTAGCGCAGCAAGAGGTCCAGGCCCGCGCGCGAGCAGGCGATGTTCCGGCTGGCGAGCCGGCCGTACTGTCGAAAGGCGAGCGCCCAGAACCGCCGCCGTGGCCCGCTCATCCTGATCGCCGGCAGGTCGATCACGAGCTGATGCGTAATGACCAGCGGCGTTCGAGCACCCGCAGTCAGCAGCGCCGCCGCCAGCTGGTACTTGCCGACGGGATAGGCCAGTACGAGATGCACGATCGTTGCGCGCCGGATCAGGCGGCTCAGTGCGACGTAGTCGCTGGGGGCCTTGAGGTCGAGACGATGCACCAGGGCACCGGCGCCGGCGATGCGCGCGGCCCAGGCATTAAGGACTGCGTCTTTTCGACAGACGAGCTCGGCGCCAAAATTCGCGCTCAAGGCGTAGCGCAGCAGGCCTTCCAGGTACAGCTCGGCTCCCCCGATTTCTTTCGAATGCGAAATAAATAAGACGTGGTTCTCTGGGCGCGGCGGCTGCGCCATGGCTAACCGGCCCGAACCAGCACGACGCAGGTCGCCTCGAAGCGCCGGAATGCCCACGGCACGTGATGAATCACGTGCGTCCAGGCGCGACGCCAATTCGCCGGTTTGTAAAAGGGCAGCAGGAGCCGCGCCAGCAACCGGGCGAACTGGCCCGGCGCGCTCCGGATCTGATCGAAGTAGGTGCCGTCGCGGACCACGGCCTGCGCAACGATGCGCGCGCCCGGAAAAAGGTCGGCGAGCTCTTGCGGCGTCGGCCGGAAGCGCGTGTCGATCGGGTCCGGGTGAAACGGATACCGGTAGGGACATGACACGAACAGGTAGCCACCGCCCGGCACCAGCTCCAGCAGCGTGCGGGCGATCCGCTGCGGGTCGACGACATGCTCGAGCAGATTCGAGCAAAGGACGGACTTGAAATCCTGCCTGGCCAGCGAGGCGACCGTCGCCGGATCTCCAAGATCGGCCACGATGTCCACCCCCGGCGCCGCCTTGGCGTCAAGATGCTTGACGGTCCGTTTTGCGGAGCGCGCCGGCGCAAAGATGGCGTCATCGATCCATGGCTGCTCCAGCGAACGAAATCTCTCCGTCGAGCTGCCGACATCGAGTAGCGGATAGACGCGACCCGGGTCGAGCACTTGCAGCTGATCGCCGAGCCAGCGCGCTTCTTCGATCAGCACGTCGGTATAGTAGCGGCGATGGCGTGAGCGCTCCCATGACCGGCGGTCGCCGCGTGGCGACCAACGTCCTATTCAATGTCGGCAGCCAGGTGTGGCTCACGGTTCTCGTCATCATTACGGTGCCGATCGTGCTGCACCGTATCGGACCGGACGCCTATGGGGTCTTCGTGCTGGCCAGCCTGCTGCTCGGCTACACGGCGTTGCTGGACCTGGGACTCACGCCGGCCGTGGTCCGTTCCATTGCCGTGCACAATGCACGGGGGGACCGGGTGCGCCTGGAACGCGTGCTCGGCACGGCGCTGACCAGCCTGGTCGTGCTGGCCGCCCTCGGCGGCGGTCTGCTCGTCCTCGTCACGCCGTTCGCGGTGCGTTCCATTCTCCATGTGCCGCTCTCACTCCAGGGCGATGCCCGCTTCGTGCTGTATGTCGCCGCGGCCGGCTTCGCCTGCAACATGGTCCTGCTTCTTTTCGTTGGCATCGCGCAGGGCCTGCAGCGGCTCGATCTCTTCGCCAGCCGGACGCTCGTTCTCGGCAGCGCGACGGCGGTCGGTCAGGTCCTCGTCGTGCTCCTCGGCGGCGGCCTGCGCGGCCTTGTCCTGGTCACGATCGTGATCAACGTGGCGAGCCTGCTGGTCTTCATGCTGGTGGCCCGACGGTTGCTCCCCGACATCCGGATCCGACCTCGATTCGATCGCTCGGCGCTGCGCGAATTGGCGCGATTTGGGTCCATGAAGTTTCTCAACCAGGCCGCCGTCCAGGTGATCTTTCACGTCGATCGGCTGATCGTGGCGGCGTTTCTCCCGATTGCCGCGGTGAGCTATTACGGCGTCCCCGTGAGCATGTGCCAGAAGTTCGTCCTGGTTCAGCAGGGCATTACCGGCGCGTTCTTTCCGGCGGCATCGGAATTGCACGCCTTGAATGACGGCGCGCGGCTGCGGCGACTCTATTTATCGGCGGCAAAGCTCGGAGTCGTGGCGCTGATCCCGTTGGCCATCCTGCCGAGCCTGATGGCCTGGCCCATTCTCGACGCCTGGATCGGGCCGGCGTTCGCCGACAAGAGCGCGCCGATCCTGACCGTGCTGGCCCTGGCCTACGGCCTCGTCGCCGTCAGCGCCGTCTCCGGGTTTGCCGCGGACGCCACCGGCCATCCCGACTGGAACGCGGGCCTGACGATCGCCAGCGCCGTGGTGAATCTCACGCTGACGCTGATCCTGGTTCCGCGCATCGGCGCCGTTGGGGCGGCCGTTGCCCTGTTGATCAACGGCGCATTTTTACTGGTCACCATGAATTACACCGTCCAGCGATGGTTGCTCCGCATCGACCCGCGCGAGGCCGTTGTAAATATTCTCTTACGACCGGCGCTGGCAGCGGCGGGTCTTGTGGTCTACGCGCTGATCGTCGGGCCGCGAGTCCGCGGCCTGCTGCCGGTGCTCGCCGCGCTCGCGGTCGGCTTCCTGCTCTATGGCCTCCTGACGTTCGTGCTGGGCGTCTGGAGTCAGGCCGAGCTCAGCGTGGCCCGTGCGATCGTCGCCGCGATCGCGTCGAAAACGCGACGGGGGCCGGCTAACGCTGCGTCGGTAGCTGGCCGCCCGGATTCGTGACTTGCGTCGGCGAGCTCGACAGCGTGGGCTGACCCTGGTTGGCCTCGGGAATCTGAAACGGCGTCGCGCTGCGGAGGCGGACTTTTTTGATGCGCGTGCCCTGGACGGCTTCGACACGGAGTTCAGCGTTGCCGAGCTTGAGCGTGGCGCCGACTTTAGGGGCCGCGCCTAATTGGTTCAAGACATAGCCGCCGATGGTGTCGTAGTCGTCGGCAGCGATATCGAGCTTTAGCAGTTCGTTGACGTCATCGACGCTGACGCGCCCGTCGAGAACAACTTCATTGGGAGAGATGAATTGAATCTCGTCTTCTTCCCCAATGTCGTACTCATCCTGAATGGGCCCGACGATTTCTTCAAGAATGTCCTCGATCGTCACGGCTCCGGCCGTTCCGCCGTACTCGTCCACGACGATGGCCATGTGGACGCGATTCTTTCGTAAGTCGCGCAGCACGTCCTGGACCTTGTTCGATTCGGGCGTGAAGTAGGGCTTGCGGGCGATCTCGCGCAGACTCTTGTGCTCCCCGCGTACGACGGCCCGGAGCAAGTCTTTGGCATACAGCACGCCGACGATGTGATCCAGATTGCCCTCGTACACGGGGATCCTCGTGTGGCCGTGCCTGGTGACCAGTTCGACGGCTTTCTCAACCGGCTCGTTGACTTCGATCGCCACCAGGTCGGTCCGTGGCACCATGAGTTCCCGGACGAGCATGTCGCCCATTTCGAAGATGCCGTGGATCATCTCGCGCTCCTCTTCTTCGAGGACGCCTTCTTCTTCGCCGACCGAGACGAGCATTTTCAATTCTTCTTCGGTGACGAACGGGCCTCGCACCTGGGCCCGACCGCCCAGCATGCGCAGGATCAACCGCGTGATGGCCGTGAGAACGAACACGATCGGCCGCATCACCCAGGTCGCCCAGGCGACCAGGCGCGCCATCCGGAGCGCGACGCGTTCCGCGCGCTGCAGAGCCAGCGTCTTGGGCGTGATCTCGCAGGCGATCAGCACCACCACTGACAGCACGAGGCTGACCAGCCACTCGGCCAGCCGCTGCTGATACAGATGCAACGCGAGTAGCGTCGCCGCCGACGACGCCGCGATGATGGCCACCGTGTTGACGATCAAAATGGTGGATAGATAGGCGTTCGGATCCCGATGCAAGCGTTCCACGACGATCGCCTGTGGGACCTTCTGTTCGACGAGCTGCCGCAGCCGCACCCGCGAGATCGACGTCAGCGACGTCTCGGCCGAGGCGGCCAGTGCCGCCAGGACAAGCGCAATGAGAATGACGATTAACTCGAGCCAGGCCGTGGTGTCCAAGGTCTTGGCTACTTGAAGAGCTCGCTGACGGAGCGATCCTCGTGCACCCGCAGGATCGCCTCAGCGAGCAATGGCGCGACGGACAGGATTTTTATTTTCGCGTGCTGCTTTTCTGGTAGCAGCGGAATCGAGTCCGTGATGACGATTTCTTCGATAGGCGAGTTGACCAACTTCTCGACGGCGTCCCCCGCCAGTACACCGTGCGTGGCGAGGACCCGAACGCTGGTCGCGCCCTCGGCGCGCAGCGCGTGCGAGACGCCGACCAGCGTGCCACCGGTCGAAATCAGGTCGTCCACGACGACGGCGTCCATGCCGTCCACGTCGCCGACGACGCGCTGCTCACTGACGACGTCGTCTTTGGGCCGCCGCTTGTAGACGAAAGCAATCGGCAGATCCAGCAGTCGGGCGACGTCGCCGACGCGCTTGGCGCCACCCACGTCGGGCGACACGATGACGGCGTTCGGCAGGTGCAGCTTGCGAATGTATTCAACCAGGAGTTTCTCGGCCGTGAGGTGATCGACCGGGATATCAAAAAAGCCCTGGATGGCGTCGGCATGCAAGTCCAGCGCGATCACGCGGTTGGCACCAGCGAGGGTAATGATATCGGCCATGAGTTTCGCCGAGATCGGATCCCGCGCCTGCGTCTTTTTTTCCTTTCGGGCATAACCGTAGTAGCTCATGACGGCGGTGATGCGGCCGGCTGAGGCGCGCCGCAGCGCGTCGAGAATGATAAACAGCTGCATATAGTTCTCCGACACTGGCTGGCAGGTCGGCTGGATGAGAAACACATCCGCGCCGCGGACGCTTTGGGCGATCTTGACGTCGATCTCGCCATCCGCGAAACGGGTGATGCGCATATCGTCCAGCGGCTCGTGCAGCGCAAGGGCGATCTTCGCGGCCAGTTCCGGGTTGGCGTCGCCGGAGAGGAGCTTGAGCGCGCCCGGCTGCCTCGGCGCCCCCTCGGGCGCCTGCGGTCGCATATCGACTCGCTCGCCGACCCTGGGCTGCGCTATGGCTTGTGACCCTCCCCTGTACGTCGTCCCCGGCGCCGTTCTGTCCAACCCGCGACGATCTTTTGGTCTGCTCTTTCGATCGCCAGGCTCCCCGCCGGTACGTCCGCCGTGATCACCGACCCCGCCGCCGTGTAGGCGTCGTCGCCGACCTTGACCGGCGCTACCAGAATCGTATCGCTCCCGACCTGCGCACGGTCGCCGATCTCGGTCCGGTGCTTGTCGCGACCGTCAAAATTTGCCGTGACGGTCCCGGCGCCGATGTTCGCGTTGGCGCCGACGTTGGTGTCCAGGACGGCGCTGAAATGCGCGATCGCGGTCCCCGCGCCGATGTGCGAGTTCTTGATCTCGGCGTGGGTCCCGACCCGGACGCCCTCATCGAGCATGCTGCCGGGGCGCAGCCGGCTGAATGGCCCGACGTGCACGTTCGTCGCCAGCGTCGCTTTCTCCAGGTGCGCTCGCTCGATCCGGCACGAGTCGCCGATGATGGAGTCGCGGATCTGCGCGAACGGCCCGATGACGCAGTCCTCGCCAATGCTCGATTCGCCGGAGATAAAACTAAACGGCAGCACGACCGTGTCGCGGCCGATCTGCACGTCGGCGTCAATAAACGTCGTCGCCGGGTCCGTGATCGTGACGCCACTGGTCATCAAGCCGTCCAGGATTCTCTGGCGCATCACGCGCTCGGCCTGGGCCAGCTGCCGGCGATCGTTGATGCCCAGGATCTCGTCGCCGTCGTCCACGGGAACTGTCTGTACTTTGCCTTTGATCAAGCGCACGACGTCGGGCAAGTAGTACTCGCCGGCCCGGTTCTTATTTTCGAGTTTGAGCAGCGCCGGCCAGAGCTCGCGGCCGCTGAACACATACACGCCAGAATTGACTTCCGTGATTTTTCGTTGCTCGTCGGTCGCGTCTTTTTCTTCGACGATGTCGCGAAACGCACCATTGCGCGACCGGACGATCCGCCCGTAGCCCCGCGGGTCGTCAAGCTTGGCCGTAAGCACCGTCACCGCCGCGCGGGATTTCTCATGCTCGGCGAGCAACGCGCTCAGCGTCTCCCCGCGAAGCAGCGGCGCGTCGGCGTAGAGCACGAGAACAGGACCTGACGTCCGGTGAGCGGCCGCGACTTGCGCCAGCGCGTGGCCGGTGCCGAGCTGCTTGGCCTGCGAGACGGTCTGGCCTTCGCCGTTGAGCGCGGCCTGGACGCCCTCCTGCGCGGGGTTCGTGACGACCAGCGTGCGCGCCGGGTCGAGCGCACGGGCGGCCGCCATCGACCAGAGCAGCATCGGCCTGCCTGCCACCGGGTGCAGCACTTTCGGGGTCCGGGAGTTCATGCGTACGCCCTTGCCGGCGGCCAGCACGACGACCGTTACGCGCGGCTCCGACGAAATGGGCCGTTTGGACCCCGCGGATGCGTTGGCGCGCATGGGAGGAATTGCCGCCGATTATACCGGGCATCTCCCTCCCCCTTTGGAAAACAACTCCCTCGCCGGCTTGCGCGGGAGGGTCGGGGAGACGGCCCGCTCTTCGTCAGGCAGCGAGGTCGTCGATCTCGGGCCGCCGCGCGTCGACGGCCGTCTCCGGTGCAAAGCGGCCGCGACGCTGGGGGCTCATCCGGTCAAGCCGCCGGCCGAACTGGTAGCCATATCGCTGCACGGCGTCTTCGATCGCCAGGTAGGGCAGCCGGCCCCACGCCAGACCCTTGAACAGATACCAGGCGGCGCGTTTGACGAAGTGCCGCGAGTCCGGCCAGAGCGTCCCGCCCTGGTCCCCATAGTGCAGATCGGTGTACCCCGTGAGCAACGCGAGCCGGTAGGCCGCCTTCAGGCTGGCCGGCACGTCCCTGGTGACAACGGCATCCGGCGCGTAGGTGATCGTATAGCTGGCCAGCACGACCTGCCGCGCCCAGACCCGGTCGGCCCCAACCGGCAGGTGCTCATTGAAATGAATCCCCCGCCAGACCGAGCGGCGGACGGCGGCATTGTCGATGAAGAACGGCAGCGACTTGTAGGCGATCGCGTCACCGACCCGGATCCGGCGCCCGTGCGGCTCGCGGCAGAACCGTTGGGCGAGGCGGAATCCCGATACCGGATCGCCGCCGATGGGAACCTCCTGGCGGCCATACACGCCGCCGACGGACGCGTCGTCAAATGGCGCCGTCAGATTGTCCAGCCAGTCGCCGTTCCCGGGAATCGCGTCCTGAGCAAGGAAGACGGCGACATCGCCCCGGGCCTCATCCATCGACCGGTTCCAGCTCCGCGGTCCGGCCGGCTCGGCGATCTGGACGAAGCGTGCGAGCGGGAATTGGCTGACGATGTGCCGGGTGCCGTCCGTCGAGCCCGAGTCCGCGCAAACGATCTCGAGCGGCGTCCGACCCTGGCCCATGATCCGGTGCAGGACCGTCCCGAAGGCGCGGCCCGCGTTGAAGGTGGGGATCACGATCGAGATCGAAAGCGGACCGTCAGCCATCAGCCGATGTAACGACAATCTCCCTCCCCCGCCTGCGGCGGGTCCAACGACAATCTCCCTCCCCCGCTTGCCGGGCCCGTCGGCCCACGCGAGCGGCGCTTTAGTGCCAGGCGAGCGTTTGAGACGTTCGGGGAGGGTCGGGGTGGGGGCCTTTGAGCTCGGGTAGCATGGCCCAATGCACGCCGTCCCCGGGCTGGCCTGCCCGGCCTGCCGGGGAGACCTCCGAGCGGACGGCGAGTTAACGCTCAGCTGCGACCCCTGCGGCGTGAGCTATCCGGTGTTGGAGGGCATCCCCTCGTTCGTGCCAGCGCCGGCCGTGGGTCGCCAGTCGCGCTACCAGCTGACCGTGCTGATCCCGGCCGCCAACCGGGCGAGCAACCTGGATCTCGATCGGCTCTTGCCCGCGCTGCGGCGCGAGCTGCGCTCGCTCGAGATCAGCCACGAGCTGCTGGTCGTGGATCAAGGCTCGACGGACGGGACTTATGTGATTGCCGGCCGACACGATGCGCGGCTGCTGCGCCCGGCGATGCCTGGCTACGGCGCCGCGCTTCGGACCGGGTTCGATCACGCGCTCGGCGAGTACATCCTGACGCTCGACCCCGACGGCTCCCACGACCCGAGCTTTCTCAGGGCGATCTGGGCGGCTCGCAACGGCGTCGAAGTCGTGATCGCCTCACGCTACGTCCATGGTGCTGCCGCCGAGATGCCCCGCACGCGCCGGGTACTCAGCCGGGTGCTGAGTCTGGTCCTGCGCCGCGGGCTCTCCCTGCCGTATTCCGACCTGTCCAGTGGCTACCGGCTATACCGGCGAGCGGCGCTCGAGTCAGTCGAGCTGCGGGCGACGGGCTTTGACATCTTGCAGGAGATCCTGATCCGCATGGTCGCCGCCGGGTACGCGATCCGCGAGGTGCCGCTCCGTTACCGGGCGCTGGGCACCAGCCGTGCCTGGCTCACGCGCTTCGCCCTGTCGCATGTCAAGACTTTCCTCGCCATGTGGAAGCTGCGGAACTCGATCGCCTCGGCGGACTATGACGCCCGCGCCTACGAGAGTGTCGTCCCCCTCCAGCGCTACTGGCAGCGGCGGCGCTACCAGGTCATCACGACGATGGCGTCCGGCACGCGTCGGGTGCTCGACGTCGGCTGCGGGTCGAGTCGCATCATCGGCTCCGCCCAAATGGTCGGCCTTGACATCGTGCTGGCCAAGCTGCGGTATGCCAGGCGCTACGGCAATCCGCTGGTCCACGGCTCGATCTTCGAGCTGCCCTTCAAGGACGGAGCGTTCGACTGCGTGATCTGCTCGGAAGTCATCGAGCATGTCCCAGCCGACGAGCGGGTCTTCAGTGAGCTGGAGCGGGTGCTCGAGCCGGGCGGGCGGTTGATCCTCGGCACGCCGGACTACGACCGCTGGCGCTGGCGGGCGCTGGAGTGGCTCTACGGTCGCCTGGCACCCGGCGGTTACGCCGATGAGCACATCACCCACTACAGCCGCTCCAACCTGGCCGCCTACCTCGTGGCGCGCGGATTCACGATCGACAGCGTGAAATACGTCGGCGGCTCGGAAATGATCTTTGCGCTTCGAAAGTCCCGTGTCCCTGCGGCCAGGCCCCTGCCCGTTGCGGCCGGACTGCGATCGCGCTAGGCAAACCTGATCTGGATGAAGTAGAACGAGGTTGGCGTCGTCCCATCTCGTGGGCTGACGCCGAAGACTTTGATCTGGCCCTTTTGCCCCGAGACGGCACCGGCGAAGTTGACCGTCACGTCGTAGTGGCCATAGTCAGGCTTCGAAGCCGACGCGGTCGTCGTTGCGCGGCCCAGTTCGGTCCCCCCCGCATCCAGCACGACGGCGACGACGGTGCCTTTGTCGACGCTCGCGGTGCCCGACACCAGGACCGGCGAGCTGATCGCGGTGCTGGCATTCGGGCTGTCGATGATGATCTTCAGGTTGGGGTCGCTTATCGGCGTGGCGGCCGTGACCGGGAGCGCGGAGCTCGTGGGCGTGGCGCTGGCGTTGGTCGAGGCGGAGGCACTGACTTTGGCACTGGCCGACGGCGAGCCGCTGTCCAGCACGAACGTGGTCGTGTTGTCGCCGCCACATCCGGCCAAGACCAGGCACGCGGTTCCAAGAGAAAGCGCTGCGCCGAACCCCTTCATGACCCCTCTCAAACGACCAGCGACCCCAGCCGGTTACGGTGGCTGGCAGGCTAGGCGCATTATAGGTCGCGCTCGCTATGGGTGAAATTGAGCGCCGGCTGGTTCGCGTCGAGCCGTACCTCGTCGCGGGCCTGGCGTTCACGTACTTCGTGATTTATAGCGTGCTTTCGGTCCTGCGGCATCTGACCTACCACTCGTTCGGACCCGATTTGGGCATCTTCGACCAGGTCTTCTGGAATACGATCCACGGCCGCTTCCTCGAGTCGACGATGAGCCTCGCCCAGGCGCAGCCGCACTCGTACCTGGCCGATCACTTTTCGCCTGTCTACCTGCTGCTGGTGCCGGCATACGCGCTCATCCCACGGCCCGAGACGCTGCTGGTCATCCAGACACTCTTTCTGGCGCTCGGCGTCTGGCCGCTCTACCTGCTGGCGCGGCTGAAGCTCGAGCCTGGCTTTCAGCGGCTGCTCTGGGTGCTCGTGTACTTTCTGTTCCTGCCGGTCGCCTTTATCAATCTCTTCGATTTCCATGAGCTCGCGCTCGCTGTGCTGCCGCTGGGGTTCGCCATCTACTTCCTGGAGAAAGGCCGGCCCGGATGGTTTCTCGTCAGCCTGCTTTCAACCTTTCTTATCAAGGAGGAGCTGCCGCTCGTCGGGATCGGGTTCGGCGCCTACATCCTGCTGGCAAAGCGCGACTGGAAACTGGGCCTGGGCGTCCTTGCCGGCAGCCTGGTGGCATTCCTCGCCATCATTCGCGTCTTCATTCCCGCGTTCGGCGGCGGCTCCTACGAGTACTTTGCCCGTCGACTCAATTACCGGTACGCGGAGCTCGGTACGACTCCACAGGAAATCATCGGGACCGTCTTCGCCCATCCAGGCCGCCTGGCGCAAATCCTCTTTCAGGCGCAGAAGTTGAAATTCCTGTTGGGCATCTTCGGGCCGGTCCTGGGGCTGACAGCCCTCTCAGGATGGGCCGCGATCCTGGTCCTGCCGACGCTCGGCATCCTTCTGCTGTCGAACTACGCCCCGCAATACTCATTTACCAGCCATTACTCGGCTCCCCTGATCGCGCTCGTCATCGGCACGTCCATCCTGGGCTTCGCCCGGCTCCCGCCGTCGTTCCGGCCGCCCGTCGCCACCGGCGTCCTCCTCAGCTCGCTGATTTTCTCTTTCCTGTTTGGCGACCTTCCGTTCTCGCGGCACTTTGACGTCCGCATGTTCGAGCCGGAGCCGCGCTATGCCGCCTTCGTGGGCAACCTGGAGCGGATACCGCCGGACGCCAGCGTCGGCGCCGAGAACAACCTGACGCCGCATCTGTCACACCGGCGATTTATCTATAACCTGGAGTTCGAGGGCCCGAACAACGCCGAGTACCTGGCCCTCGACGACGCGGCGCTCGGCCGCAGTGCCGCCGCCCTGCAAGCGCAGATCGCGACGCTCGAATCCCTCGGCTATCGGACCATTGCAACCGGCGACGGGCTGGCGCTGCTCGAACGTCGTTGACCGCGACAAGCTGGTCGCCACCGTCGAGGATCCCGCCACATGGAAAAATGGTCCTGTCCATGGCACACGACGAGTGAACGCTCTGAAGGCACGCGCCTACCGCATCAGCCGCACCCTCCTGTACCGGGGCGTGATCCCCGTACTGTCTCGTACGGGCCCACTCGATCAACACACCTTACGGCTGTTCCGCCTTCTTGTCCCGCGTCGAGCGTTCACGAGCAACATCGCGAGCCCAATTTCGGTGGACGGGCTTACCCTCCTTCACGATGACCGCCGACCCTCGGCAACGGTGCGCGCCCTCGCCTTCGGCAAGTACGAACCCTCAGTGGTAGACATCCTGAACCGTCGGCTCCGCGAGGGGATGGTGGTCCTGGACATCGGCGCTCATATCGGCTACCACACGATGCTCGCCGCGCGATTGGTCGGCCCAACCGGCCGGGTCTGGGCTTTCGAGCCTGACCCCTTTAATCGGCAGTTTTTGGCCCGCAACCTCGAGGCGAACCATTTCGCCGACCGCGTGAGCGTCGTTCCAACCGCGGTCGGCCGCGCATCTGGCAGCGTGACGCTGCATCGCGCCGACAATGACACCGGGGCTTCAACCATTGTGGGTATGGGAAGTGGGGTTACCGCTGACGACGTTCAGGTGGACCTGACAACACTTGACGCCTGGGCAGCACAAAACGGCTGGCCGCCGGTGAACCTGATCAAAATGGACATCGAGGGGGCGGAGCCCGACGCCCTCGCCGGAATGACCGAACTCGCCCGGCGCAATCCTGCCCTCACATTGATCGTCGAGTGTCAGAAAGATGCCCTCGAGCGGACAGGCGCGAGCGCGATGCGGCTGTTCGATCGACTGCGGGAGTTGGGATTTGGGTCGATCCAGGTGCTCGACGACCAGCGGGGACCTTACCCGCTGGGCAGCTGGTCTGATGCGACGGCGGTACTACGGCAGTCGCGCTGGTATCCGATCAACCTGTGTTGCTCCCACTGACGATCTCAGGCCGTCCGCTAAACTCCAAACATTAACGTCTTCGCGTATCAGCACGGTATCTATCCGCGCTCCGAGAAAGTCGTCGCCTCCACCCGAGGACTCGATCGTGGCCGCGTCGGCGCGGATGCCGTCCAGGCCGCCTTCGCCGATGACCTGGCCGCGTTCGTTCGCGCGCAGAAAGCCGCCGGCATGGACTTCTTCTCGGATGGCCTGCTGAAATGGCAGGATATCTTCCGGCCGCTCGCGGCAGCGCTCGGCGCCAAGCCGCATACGCTGGTCCGCTGGTTCGACACCAACACCTTCTTCAGGGCACCGGAGATCTCTGGCCGGGTCGCGACCCTGGCTCATCCCGACGGCGTCGTTCCGGACGGCTCGGTGCCACGTCCCCGGGTAACGACGCTGCCGTCCCCGTACATGTTCTCGCGGGCCGCTCACACCGACCAGGCCCGCAATCAACTGATGGTTGCGCTGGCCGAGCAGGTCTTGCGGCCGGCCGCCGATGCCGCGGTCGCGGCCGGCTCTCAGCTGATTCACCTCGAGGATCCCTGGCTGGGCTACTCGGGCATCGCTCGCGAGGATTGGGCACCACTGGGTGAGGCGCTGAAGATCCTGCACCGCGACCTCAAGGCGAAGCTTGTGTTCCATGTCTACTTTGGCGACGCCGGGCCCCATATCGATCACCTGCTGAAGCTTCCTGTTGACGTCGTCGGCATCGACCTGATCGAGACGGAACTCAACGCGCTGGGTTCGGGGTGGGACAAAGGGCTGGTCGCCGGGGTCATCAACGGGCGGAGCTCGATCCTCGAATCGCTCGAAAACACGGTCGAAGTCGCTCGCCATCTCGCGGACCGCGTGCAACCGCGCGATCTCTATCTTTCTTCTAATTGCGAGTTGGGGTACCTCCCCACCGGGGTCGCCGAGCAGAAGCTGCAGCGCCTGGGTGAGGCGGCCCGTAGAGTTAGGGAGTTGGTATCGGTATGACGGCGGATCTCAACCATAAGGCGCTGCTGACGCACGAGATCGGATCGCTGGACAAGCCCGGCTGGCGGGTGAAGGCGTACGCCGGAAAGCCACTCGGGGAGGCCGATTTCGAGGAAGCCCGATCCTGGGGCGAGCGGCTGACGGTGCCTGACTACAAGAAGCTCCTGGACTTACTGCATCACGCCCCCTTCGACAAAGGGCAGAAGGCGGAGATCCAACGCTGGTCCAGCCTCTACGCGCTCCGCCTCGAGGAGAGCGCCGGTCTGGACGTCGTCTACGACGGCGAGCAGCAACGCACCGAGATGTACGACTGGGCCGTCAACCATACGAACGGCTTCGAGCGCCGCGGCAGCGTCCGCGCATTCGACAACAAGTACTACAGCAAGGCCGCCGTCGTCGGACCGATCTCCCTGCGGTCTCCATTCCACAACGCGGAGTTCGCCTACCTCGAGTCCGTCGCCGACGCCGAGCTCAAGATCCCGGTGACCGGCGCCTACACGATCGCCGACTGGTCCTTCGACGAGCGCTACGACGTCGACACCGACCTGCGCGAGCCGGCACCCGAGCGCCGCCGCAAGCGCAAGGCGGCCCGCCGCGACTTCGTTCTGGAGGTCGCGCGCAACCTGATCCGCCCCAACCTCGAGGCGCTGATCGGGCTGGGCGCGCGCTGGATCCAGGTCGACGAACCGGGCGCGTCAACCGAAGCCGACGAGCTCGATCTGTTCGTCGACAGCTTCAATGCCAGCGTCGAGGGGTTGAACGCGATGTTCTCGACCCACCTCTGCTTCTCGGATTACAACTTGTTCTTTCCCGCGATCGAGCGCATGTCGCAATGCCGCCAGTACGCGGTCGGTTTCGCCAACTACGACAGCCGTGAGCTGGGAACGTCCGATGAGGCGCGCCCTGGCTACCAGGTGATCAAGAAGTTCCGCGACCTGGCCTACAAGCCGGCGCTGGGCCTCGGCGTGCTGGATATCCACAGCGACTTCATCGAGTCACCGGAACTGGTGCGCGACCGGGTGCTGTATGCCGTCAAGGTCTTCGGCGACCCCGGTCGGATCCACGTGACGCCGGACTGTGGCCTTCGGACGCGCTCCTGGAAGGTGGCCTACGAGAAGCTGCGCAACATGACGGCCGGGGTCGAGCTGGCACGCGAGGCCCTTCGTCTCTAACTTTCCTCCCCCGCTCGCGGGGGAGGGTCGGGGTGGGGGTAATGGGATCATAGAACCGATGGCGGAAGCACCGATCTCCGTCGCTGCGGAGCCGGCCCGGATGAGCCTGGCGGCCCGGCTGGGTGGTGACCGGCTGCTCCGCAACAACGCGATTTATCTCACGGGCAGTGTCGGCGTCGGGGTGGTCGGCTACGCCTTCCATTTCGCCACCGGCCGCTTGTTGGGCCCGGTCACCTACGCCGTCGTGGCCGCCATGGTATCCGCGATGTCGCTGCTCTCGCTACCGTCGATCGTCCTGCAGACGACGGCAGCGCGTTACACCAGCCTCTTGATGGCCCGCGGCGATTCGGGCGCCATCCGCAGGCTCCTCCTCCAACTCAGCCTCGTGTGCTTGGTTGGCGTGGTCGTCCTTGCCGGTGTCCTTGTCATCCTGGCTCCAGCAGTGGCCGCGTATCTGCGCATCGCCGACACGCGGCTGGTCTATCTGCTCGCGCTGGCCAGCGCGCTGGCACTCCTCGTATCGATCACGCGAGGTGCACTCCAGGGGCTCAGCCGATTCGTGCTCCTGTCGCTGAACACGCTGCTGGACATGACTACCCGATTGGTCCTGGCGGTGGGGCTCATCGTTGGAGGCCTGGGAGCCATCGGCGCAGGCATTGGACTCGCCGCCGGGCCGATGGTCGCCTATGCCCAGAGTCTCTTCCTGTTACGCGGATTCGCCCGCTCACGCTCTCAGGCCTCGCCGCCGCTCACCGACGTTGGCCGCTATACCTTGTCCACCATCGTCGCGGCCGCCGGCATCACGTATCTTCTGAATGTCGACGTGATCCTTTCCAAGCATTTCCTCTCGGGCCGGGACAGCGGACTGTACGCGGCGGGTGCCGTGCTGGGACGCGTAATCTACTTTCTCGGGATGACGGTGGCGGCCGTGATGTTCCCCGAGGTCACGCTCCGGCACGCGCGGGGTGAAGCGCACTTCCAGGTCGTGGAGAAGTCGCTGCTTCTGCTCGGAATCCTGAGCGCGGGTTTTATCCTCGCGTACGCGCTGCTGCCCGCGCTGGTCATCGGTCCCTTCGGCGAGAGCTTCGCTCGAGTCGCGCCCTATCTCATCCTCTTCGCCGTGGCGCTCAGCTTCTTTGCCGTCTCCGTCCTCTTCGTCAACTACTTTCTTTCCATCAACAGCCGTCGCTTCATCGGCCCCTTGGTGGGGGCGTGCGTGCTGGAAACCGTCTTGATCACGGCCTTCCACGCCGGTCCCTCCCAGGTGATCGCGATGGTGCTGGTCTCGATGGGCGCCCTCCTGGGAACGCTCTCTCTGCTCTACCTGGCGGATCGGTTTGGCATCATGCGGACGGCGCCGGCGTGACGGATCCCATCCTGTCGGTGATCGTGCCGGCCTACCGCGAGGGTCCCCGGATACACGACAATCTCAAGCGCCTGCTCAGCGTGCTTGATGGGATCAACGAGCCCTACGAGGTGCTGGTGGTGTCCGACGGCAACACGGACGCCACGGTCGCCGAAGCCGGCCGGGTTGGCTCAGACCGCGTTACGGTCCTGGAGTACGCGTCGAACATGGGCAAAGGCTTCGCGTTGGGGCACGGGCTACGCCAAGCGCGCGGCTCGTTCGTCACGTTCATCGACGCCGACATGGAACTCGACCCGGTCGCGATTCCGACCTTCCTGTCGATGATGCGCCGAGCCGGTTCCGACATCGTCGTCGGCTCGAAGCGTCACCGGCTTTCGATCGTGCACTATCCGCTCTATCGCCGTCTCCAGAGCTGGGTCTACCAGATGCTGATCCGGCTGCTGTTCAACCTGGACGTCCGCGATACCCAGACTGGAGTCAAGCTGTTTCGCCGCCAGGTTCTTCTCGAGGCTGTGCCACGGCTCGCCGTCAAGCGATTCGCTTTTGACCTCGAACTGCTTGTCGTGGCCCACCACCTCGGCTATCGGAAGATCGTGGAGGGTCCGATTCGGCTTGACTATCGGTTCGAGAGCACCGTGGGGCTGTCCAGCGCGTGGAGAATCCTCTGGGATACCGCGGCGATCTTCTACCGGCTGCGGCTCCTGCGCTATTACGACCGGCCGGTCATGCCGCTTCAGGTTCCGGCTGCCCTAACGCCCGAGCCTGCCGTGGTGCCGCAGCCCGCGCAGGCGCCCGAGGCCGCACCGACGCCGGAGCCCGCACACCGCGGCGCCGATTTGCGTTAGTCGAACTTATAGACGGCGACCAACCCGTCCGCGGCAATCTCCTGATCGATTCCGGTCAGGGGTCCGCTCAGGCAGGCGATGATGCTGGTGATCGAAGTATCGACGATGACGTAGCGGACGCCAGAGTCGCGCATCTCGATGAGCGTGTCACAGGTGGGCGCCGCGTCCCACCGGACAACGTCGCTGCTCTCGGGACGGAGCTGGCAGCTCTGAAGCAGGATCTTGCCGTGCTGCGGTTGCAGCAGACAGGGATTCATGCCGGAAATACTGCTCGCATGGCCGTGATCGACGAATTCGAAAGCGGGCCCCTGCGGCTGCGCGGCCAGCGCCGCCAGGGCGGATGACCGAGGTATCGGCGTCACCCCGGTCGGGGTCCCGCCCAGACGCCTGGCAAAGAGGTCAAGGCCGACCAGCAGGGCGATGACGATTACCAGGGCCAGTGCCGCTCGATGCGACGTCACCCTTCGTAGAATCGCGTTGACGCCCAGGCCCGCCAGGATCGCCATTCCCCCCATGAGCGGCATCACGAACCGCTGACCTGCTCTGAAAGCCGGCTGCACCGCAACGACGAACGCATCGGGCATTGGGATCCGGTTTCCGGCCAGATGCGGGGGCAGCGAAAAAAGAAAACAGGCGATCACGACGGCCGTTGCCATGAGTGTCGCCAGCACCACGGGTGATGAGAGTGCGCCGACGCCCCTTCGCAGCCAGGCGGCAACTGCGGTTGACACGGCGACGACCGACAGGGCGATGACGATGATCCCCACGTACAAGTTGGTCTCAATGGCCCGCGGAACGGCACGCAGCAGCAGGTGATAAGGCCCGCCGCCCCAGATCGACCCATAGCCGGGCAACAGGTACATGAGTGGATGCGCCGACTCCTGGAAGGCATCCTCCAACGAGCGGGTCGGGACACCAGACTGCTGGGAGAACGCGAGAATCACGACGATGGACGCAGCCGCCAGTGCCGGCACAGCGAGAGCCAGCCCGCCCAAAGCAAGCGCGCGACCGGTGACCCTTCGAGCCACCAGAGCACGGATGATGACGACGAGCAGGCACGCCCCGGTGACCACGGTGACGTGCAGCGTGTAGTAGGGCGTCAAGAACATCGCGGGGAGCGGCGCGAGACCGGCGACGGCCGCACGCCGAAGCGTCGGCCTCAGGGCGAACTCGAACCAGCCCCACACCGGCAGCAGCAGCATCCACATCTGGGTGTAGGTCGGCGCTGCCGTCGCGATCAGGTACATATGTGGAAAGAATCCGTACGCCAATCCCGCGACGAACCCGGCGCCGTTCGATCCCGTCACGCGGCGCACGAAGAGGAAGGTGACGAGCGCCGTGAGCGAAAAACCCAGGATGGTCAGCAGTCCATGCGCGGCCAGGGCCCCAAAAGCAATCGAGGACACCCAGAGGAACGCGGCGTTCAAGAAGGCGACCCGGTTGACACCCGGCTGGGTCGTGACGCCAGCGGGATAGCCAATGGTGACCATGTGAGCGACGGTGAAGGGGTTCTTGTGCTCGCGAACGAGCGTTTGGAACGTCGAGACGCTCCCCGCAACATCACCTCCCAGGGGCGCCGTCAGCGTGCTCTGGGGATGGAGAACAAATGGAAAGGTGACGGCGACCGCCAGTCCGAGATAGACGACGGTGATGATCCAGATGGCGCCGAGGCGCCGCATGCCATTCAGCAACGCGCGTTCCAAAACCGAACCGTTACCTTACACGAAGGATGTTGAGCGAGACGAACCAGCCGCGCGACCGCCGCACGCTTACCGTCGTCGTACCCGTGTTCAACGAACGCGCGAAGATCGCCAGGACGTTGGAAGCGGCTGACGCCGCCGTTTCCAACTCCGGCTTCCACGCTGACTTCATCGTGGTCGACGACGGATCCACCGACGGCACTGCCGACGCCGCCAAAACGGCGAAGCTCGAGAGTCGCCTCGAGGTCATCAGCCAGCCCAACAGTGGGCGGGTCCCAGCACGAAGGGCTGGCCTCGCCGCGGCGACCGGGGAGTTCGTCCTCTTTCTCGACAGTCGGACAGTCCTCGAGCCGGACAGCCTGGCCTTCGTCCGGCGCCGCCTGGCTGAAGGAGAGCTTGTCTGGAACGGCCACGTCGTCATCGATACGGCGGGGAACCCCTACGCGAAGTTCTGGAAAGTGGTCACGCACCTCGCCTGGGCCGAATACCTGGCGAAGCCGCGAACCACCAGCTTTGACAGCAGCAACTTCGACCACTATCCCAAAGGCACCACCTGCTTTCTTGCGCCAACCCAGCTGTTCCGCGAGAGTTTCCGTCACCTCAACAGCTACTTCGCGGACGAGCGCCACGCGTCGGATGACACGCCGACCATCCGGTGGATCGCGTCCCAGCAGCCGATCCACATCTCACCCGAATTTGCGTGCAGCTACACGGCCCGAACAACGTTCAAGGGTTTCATCCGCCACGCCTTCGACCGCGGCGCCGTCTTCCTCGACGGGCACGGCCGCCGGCAATCGCGTTTCTTTCCGGTGGTGATCGCCTTCTATCCACTCAGCCTGATCGCGTTGGCGATCGGCGTGCGCCGGCCGCGACTGGCCGCGCTGTCGGCGGCCGCGGGACTGGGGGCCGCGGCCGGCGTAGCCCTGGTCCGTGGATTCGAGCCATCGGAGGCGGCTTCCTTCGCGGCGCTGGCGCCGGTGTATGTCGCGGCCCACGGGCTTGGAATGTGGCGCGGCCTGGGGATGCTTTTGGCGGCCCGCCTCAAACGCGCGAAGGCAATATGATGTCTCGAATGCTTCATACCTGGCTTGAGGGGCTCGCGGTCGGAGCCGGAGAACTCAATCGCCGAAATATTCTCGAGCTGATCGATGGCGAGCGCTACCCGCGGATCTGCGACCTGGGCTGCGACGATGGAGCCTGGACGATGGAGCTTGCCCGGGCCGCGGCTGCCCAGGAAATTCACGGCGTCGAGCTCGTCGACAACCGCGCGGCGTTGGCGCGCGAACGAGGCGTGCTGGTCGCGGTTGCGGATCTCAGCAAGCGCCTTCCCTACGACGACGAATACTTCGACTTGGTCCATTCCAACCAGGTCATCGAGCATGTCGGGGATCTTGAAATTTTCCTTGCCGAAGTCCATCGAATTCTCAAGCCGGGCGGCGTGAGCGTCATCTCCACCGAGAATGGGAGCAGCTGGCACAACATCGCCGCCGCGACGCTTGGTTGGCAGATTTTCAGCTTGACCAATGTTTCCCCGCGACGTGCCGGAGTGGGCAATCCCTTCGCGCTCCATCAGGGTGATCAGATCGGCTTGGCGAGCTGGACGCACAAGACGATCTTTAATTACCGCGGGCTGGTCGAGATCCACCAGGTCTACGGTCTGAAGCCCACCAGGGTGCTCGGGGCCGGATATCATCCGTTGCCACCTGCCGTCGGCCGCCTCGATGCGCGGCATGCCCACTTCCTTACGGTCAAGGCGACCCGCGTTGCCTCGAGTGAACCCGGTATCCGTTCCGAAACACCTGGGCCGCGCACAGGCCGGCTTAGTCGACGGTGAAGATGTCGACACCGTCGAGCGTGGTGACGTAGCTCAAGCCGTCGACATTGCGGGAAAGGTCAAAGCCGTCGGCCGAGTAATCGGATTGGTGCACGAAGACGTATCTCACTCCCAGGGCCTTTAGGCGCGCGACCACGCCAGGCGCGTAATAGGGCTCCAGCCGCTTGGCCTCCGCCCAGGCGGCTCCATTGACCTCGGTCAGGAAGGTCGGATGCAGGTGGACCATTTGATAGAGGAGGTAGCGACGGATCTGGACCTCCTGGCGCGGCAGGTCGCCCGCGTTCGCCGGATATTCGAGGAGCACGCCCTGAGGCTGGTCCCGCAGCCAGACGTACTCTGCCGGCGCGGGAAAGACCTGCGTGAAGCGCTCTGGCGGGAGATTGTTGAATTCGATGGCCGCCAAAAGAAAAGGGATCAGGAGCAAGACGTGCACGCTCCCAGGTCTGAGCCGTGACTGCAGCGCCGCCAGCCCCAGACCGGCCAGGAGACTGCCACCGAGGAGGACCATCCAGGAGAAGCGCGCGTAGACGCGGTAGGAGCTGATGAGGCCGAAGAGGTAGTAGGAGGGAAAGTGCACGGGTCGCCCAAATAGCAGGCGGGTAGGTGGCATAGCCAGGAGCGCGCCCGCCGCGATCAACGCCGTGGCCAGCGCGACCGGGAACAGCCGCCTCGTCAGTATGATGCCTACGATTGCGAGAACGATCACGGTAAAGCCCAATAGAATCGTCGACTCGGTCCAATTACTGCCATGGAGATGGGCCAGTTCCCACCGCTTGATTAAGGCAGGCACCAGCGGGTTGTTGTAATAGGGTTGGACGTACTCGTGGAGGCGGGCCGAGTAGATCTGCACCTGGCCAAGATCGCGATGTTCGAGCGCCAACAAATCTGGCGTCGATCCGGGCGTCCCTGGCCGGTGCAGAAAGACCACGGCGACCGGCACGAAGAGGGCGCTGATCGCCGCCAGCAAGGCACCCGCGCCGAGGTGTCGTCGGAGGACCTCCCATTTTCTCGGTTCGGTGAGCAACCCGATCGACGCGCTGACGAGAAAAAAAGTGGCCACCGCGAACACCAGCACGTACGCGATAGAAGTCTCGGCCCAGAGCTGGAGGCCAGCCAGGATGCCTGCACCCACGATGTACCTGATCCGGCCGCGCGCCCGCCACGTCACGAGCAGGAGGAGCTCGCCGACCAGCAGCTCGAGGTGCGCCTGGTTACCGTGGCCCATCGCCTTTTCCAGGTGGTACGGCGTGAACGCGAACGTGAGGCCGGAAAATGCCGCAGGGAGAGCCGTCAGTCCGAGCCGTCTTCCCAGCATGTATGTGGCCCAGGCGGTTAGTGGGAAGCTGCTCAGGATCAACACGTTGTAGCTCAAGACCGGTCCAAGCAGGACTGAGAGTGGCGCGAAGATGAACATCGATAGTGGCACCAAGGGAACGCGGGACCATTCCGAGCCGAGGGGGACGCCTTGCAGCTGGTTATCGAATATGGACTTTCCGTGCGTAAGCGCGTAGCTCCACCACCAGTAAAACGTCACCGTACCCGAGCCGTCGCCTGGAGGGCCGTAGACATTGCTGGTTGGATGAATCGCCACTGGCATCGTCACGACTAGCGCCAGCAAGGTCGCGACGAGCGCAACCAGGAGTCCCGGCCGGGCGCTGAACCGTGTTGTGAGAGGGGGCGCGATGCCTCGGTCAGTCAGCGTGCGTACGTCTAACCCTGGCCGCTTCGTTACGCGCGAACTCCGCGCGGCAAAGTCCTGTAATGGCGTTTCAGCATCAGTCACACCACCCTGAGAAGAGCCAAGGGTGACGACCTATACTAGCGCGCACCTGATGAAGCGTAAGGCAACTTGGTGACACGCGGGCGCGTCCGTGAACGGCTTGGCCTAGCGGCTGGTGCGCTGCGGTGCATCGCCTACGGCGATCGCCTTTCCGACAAACTGGCGATCGCCATCCGTTTGATGATCGTGGCCTTATTCCCGCTCGGAATCCTGGCTCGTCGGCTCGGCCGACCGCTGCTCGATCCGAGCCGGCTGCTAGGAGCCTATCGGGTACGCAGTGCAGCTGGCATCTTCGAATGCCCGCCGGGACCCAAGCCAGACTTCCTTACTGCGGACCGCACGTACGAGCCAGCCCTCATGTCAGTGCTAGACCAACTGCAAGCCGGTACCGTTCTGGACATTGGTGCCAGCCTGGGGTTCCTCACCGTACGAGCTGCCCGGCAACTTGGCGACCGGGGTCGCGTTCTTGCGTTTGAGCCGCACCCGGTACGGTTTCAGTATCTGCAACGCAACCTACAGCTGAACGCCCTTCACAATGTGACCGCCTTCCAGTGTGCCCTTGGGGATCGCGCTGGCGATGCCATCCTACATGACGTCGATCCGCGACTGGGTCCTCGTCCCATCGACGCGACTATGACTGCAGTCACCGGGGGCGCGACCTTTCACGTTTCGGTCAGGACTGTTGACGAAGTGTTGGCCAACGAAGCTGGGCGGAACGATATCCGGCTGGTGAAAATCGACGTCGAGGGCTACGAGTCGCAGGTCTTGAGGGGAATGTCGGAGACCATGAGGCAGCGACCAGTCATCGTCTTTGAGGCCCTTGATGACCGAGCTCTTCATTCGGCTGTGGATTGTCTTCCCGCCGACTATGCCGTTCGGGAGCTCGAAACACACATCTACTTGGCGGAGTCACATTCCCCGGCTGAAAGCGATTCTCTGAGTCATTCTCGACCTACGCTGGCCTGATCGATTGACCCGTACGTGAGGACTCAGCGGGCCCCTGGTCGGCAATGTGCTGCCGAATGATCGCTTGGCAGAGCGCGACGTCGCGAACCGCATCGCTAGCCGTCGTGCGCGGCTCGCGATCTTCCGTGACACAGGCATAGAACTCCAGCAGCTCGCGTTTGAACGCCGACTGGAACGAGAGCGTCTCGACGGTGCGCCACGAGCGCGGGCTCTCCTGGCTTCCGCCCTCCAGCACCAGCTCGACCGGCGCGCTGCGCAGGAAGGGCGAGGGAAAGACGAGTGATGCTCGCCGCTCCGGGTAAAAGAAGGAGAACTCCTGCTGGTAACGGGCGACTCCGTCCATCAAGTTGACCCAGTGCATGGCCGCCGCCGTTTGCGGAAACTCGAGAAATACCGAGATCGCCTCCTGCGTCACGCTGGCGAAGCGGATCCCCTTCGGCTCGCCGAGCAAGCCGCGCATCAGGTTGATGTCGTGGATCATGCTGTCCAGCAACGAGTGCCGGTAGGCATAGCGAAGTACCGGGTCGGTCAGCTGAATCGCCGCCGTGACCCTCGCCTCGTCGTCCGCCTCCAGCGCAGCGACCGTCTTCGCATCGATGTCGGTCCCCCGCACGATCGGGTAGTGGGCGACATACCACTTCAGCGGATACTCCGCGGTCGTGGAGCGAGCGAAACGCAACGGATGTAACCCTCGGAGCTCTTCCGTCATTCGCTCGACCGCCGGGTCGTATCGCTTCATGTAACCGACCATCAGCCGCACCCCCGCCTTCTTGCCGGCGGCGATGATCGCCTGGCCTTCCGCCTCGGAGAGCGCGATCGGTTTCTCGATGAAGACGTGCCGCCCGGCCTGCGCCGCGGCAACCCCCATCGGTTCATGGCTTCCGCTCGTGAGCACCAGCACCACGTCGATCGGTTCCTCGAGCAGCGCCTTCCAATCGGTGAAGCGGCGGCCGACGCCGTACGCCTCCCCCACCCGGTCGACCACCGTGCGGGACAGATCGCAGACTGCCGCGATCTCGAAGCGGTCGCTCAACTCCCGCAGGTAATGCAGGTGCATCACCTGCGCGATCAGTCCGCATCCGATGACGCCGACACGCAGTCGAGGCTGAGCCAAGCTGGGCGCGACTATACTCCGGAGATCGATGGCCGGTCAATCCGTGGCGTGTCGCCGAGGCCCGCAGATCTGATCGGATCGATAGCCGTCGCCGGTGCGCCGGTCTCCTTTGGGGCCTTCGAAGTCACCATCGGCATCGATCCGAACGTGCCCGATGCCGTCAGTGTGCTCGATGCCGTTGAGCGCGATGGTTATGAGGGCATCGACCTGGGACCGATCGGTTACCTCGGGACCAGGGACAGCTTGCGGGAGAATCTTCGCCGGCGAGGACTCCACCTGTCCGGTGGCTTCATGCCCCTGCCGCTTTCCGATCCGGCCGGCATGGAACCGGCCATCGCCGAGCTTCGAACCCTGCTGGAACTGTTTGACACCGTAAAAGCCCCCGACCACGTTCCGGCGCCGAAACCCACGCTCGCGGACGCCGGCTCCGGCGCGCGCCGATCGGCGCCGGGGCGGGCCGATTCGGACCGTGGTCTCGGGCTGCAGCCCGAGGGCTGGGATCGCCTCGCCGCCAACCTGCAAGAAGCTGTCCAGCTATGCCGGGAACGTGGCTACGACCCGACCTTCCACCACCATGCGGGCACCTATGTTGAAGCGCCGTGGGAGATCGAGGAGCTGCTCGCGCGCAGTGACGTCGGCCTCTGCCTGGACACCGGCCACCTCGCGCTGGGTGGGGGCGATCCCATTCGCGCGGTCACGGACTGGGGGGCGCGCATCAACCACGTTCACCTCAAGGACGTCAGACGCTCGGTGATCGACGCCCTGATACGGGAGGGCGCCGACATGATGGAAGTCTGGCGTCGTGGCGCCTTCTGCCGGCTCGGTACCGGGGACCTGGACGTTGATACGATCCTTAACGGGCTGCGTGCCCGCGATTACCACGGCTGGCTGGTCGTCGAACAGGACATGATCCCCGGCCCCGATTCACCGACGGATGCGGCCGCGCTCGACCAGGATCGAAACCGCGCCTACCTTCGAGCCCGCGGCCTATGAGCGATGTGGGCCTCGTACACAATGCGGCCGACGGTATCCGTCCCGCGACCGCCGGGTGGACCTACCTGTCGTTCCGGACAGTACGGTGCAAGCCGGACGAAGAGCTCACCGGCCCAACCGGCAACGAAGAGACCGCGCTGATCTGGCTGGGCGGCAGCGCCGAGGTCGAAGGGTTTGGCGAGGTCGGCGAGCGGGAGGACGTCTTCAACGGCAAACCGTCGGCGCTGTTGTTGCCGCCCGGGGCGGGCTATCGCGTCCGCGCCCGAACGCCCTTGCATCTGGCCATCGTCTCGGCACCGGCCGAATCGACGCTCCCCGCGCGGCTGATCCGGCCAGACGACGTACGCGTCGAGATCCGAGGCAAGGGCGTCACCGAACGGCGCATCCACTGGATCCTCTCGGAAAAGGACCCAGGAACCCGGTTGCTGCTCGTCGAGGTCCTGACGCCGGCTGGCCACTGGTCGACTTATCCGCCTCACAAGCACGATGAGGACAGGGCCGGCGTCGAGCGTGCCCTCGAAGAGCTCTATTACTACCGTTTCAACCCGGAGCAGGGCTTCGCCTTCCAGGGCATCTACACCAAGCCTTCACGCCCGCCCTCTTCCGGATTTCCCCCTCCCCCGCTTGCGGGGGAGGGTCAGCTTGGGGGTGGGGGCCTCAACCTCTCCATCCGGGCCCGCCACGACGACCTCGTCCTCGTTCCGCGCGGCTATCACGTCGTCTCGGCCGCGCCCGGCTACGACTGCTATTACCTGAATGCGATGGCCGGCGCCGTGCGCGAATGGCTCTTTACGACTGACCCCGACCACGAATGGCTGATGGATTGGAAGAAATCATGAGTCTTCGCTCATGGACCGTCAGCAAGGCCGGCAACGACGGCCACGGTGAAGGCATCCGCGACGTCGTCTCACCTAAGAGCGATCAGCCCTTAAGCGCGTTGAGCTTCGTCATCGCCGCCAATGGGTTTGCCGAGGGCCCGGCGCAAGCCTTGCGCGATTACCTCGTCGAGAAACGTGCCGGACGAGTCATTACCATCCTTCACCCGCTAGCGCCGGAAGGCGGACCGGTTCACCTGATCGATCGCTACGAGGGAGGCGTGCGGGTCAGCTCGAAAAGGGTGTGGCTGCCCTCGAAACCCCCGTTTACGTATCCCCTGGACCTGTTCGTCCCGCCCTGGCCTGCGGCCGTCGACGTCTGGTTTGGCTTCAACCCGACCACATGTCTGCGCGGGCTGGCGGCGAAGAAGGTGGGGCGCGCCGGGAGGGTGGTCTACTGGTGCGTCGACTACGTGGAAGACCGCTTTGGGAAAGGCGTGTTGACGAGGGCGTACGAGTGGCTCGAGGGCCTTTGTTGCCGCCTGGCGGACGCTCGCGTTGAGCTCTCGAGCGCCGCCGCGCAGGCGCGTGACCAACGGCACGCCGGCCCGCGCCTGGCACCCACCGTCGTCGTGCCGATGGGCGCGTGGACACAGCGCACCCCTAAGACTTCAGCCGATGCCTGGCAAGTGCGACGTGTCGTTTACCTGGGTCACCTCGTCCCTCGACAGGGTGTCGGCACCATGATCGACGCCATCGCATTGCTCAATCGACGTGGATTTCGCGTGACCGCCGACATCATCGGGCGGGGCCCTGAAGAGGCGGCCTTGCGGGGCAAGGTGGAGCGTGACGGCCTCGCAGAGATAGTCCGATTTCGGGGGTTCATTGAAGATCACCGTCGGGTGGAGGCGATTCTGGCCGAGTGCTCGGTGGGAGTCGCGCCCTACCTCACAGAGGTCGCGTCGTTCACCCAATTCGCAGACCCGGGCAAGCTCAAGGCCTACCTCGGAGCTGGACTGCCGATTGTCCTGACGCGGGTGCCGCCGATCGCAACGGAGCTCGAGGAAAGCGGTGCCGCGTACATCGTTGAGTCATCCGCCGAATCCGTCGCCCGTGGCATCGAAGTCGTGCTCAGCTCGGGGGTCGATTGGCAGCGACGTCGCGATGCGTCTCTAACGCTGACGCAACGCTACGATTGGGAGGTCATTCTGAGGGACGCCCTTCAATCGCTGGGCTTGGACGCGTGACCGTATCGACAACGGCTATGCGACTGCGTGAACTCCTCCGCTGTCCGCGCTGCTGGGCGGAATTCCGCCCGCGGCAAGAAAAATCTGACCTGCGGAAACGGTCATAGCAAAGCTCCAGGACGCGGGGAAGCGGGTGGAGGAAGCGCCGTACATGCTGATCGGCCGGTGGCCCTGAAGCCGGCTGGATGCGTCGCTATGGGGACGAGCGAGTGGCAATCGCGGCGTTGTACGATGCCAGCCGCCGCACGAGAGGGGTCGCGGCGATCCCCGACTCGACCGCGTGGGCGAGACCGACCATGATCCCATTGTCGAACGGGTAGACATGTGCCTCGAAATGCACGAACCGCGCCTCCGGGAAGACGCGGCGTACCAGCGACTGAAACGCAGGGCGACGGAAGTGCTGATGGCCGAGCATCAACGTCATATGGACGTAGAGCAAGGGGTTGAAGCGGTTCCCCTCGATCACATAGACTGTGCCGCCGGGTTTGCAGACTCGACGGGCCTCGCGCAGGACGCGTTCGGGACTCTCGGCGTGATGCAGGACGTCTTTCAGGAAGACGAGGTCGAAGCGACTATCGGCAAACTCCAACGCCTCCGCATTCCCGACGCCAAACGACAGGCCTGGCCGGTCGATCTGGCGCCACCGGTCGTTGGCAGCCAGGTCGATACCGACAGTTTCCGATGCCCGCTCCGCAAACCACTCGGCGTCAACGCCGTTTCCGCAACCGAGGTCGAGCACCCGTGCGTGCGGTGGGACGGTGACCCCGACATGCTGCAATACCGTTCGCTGATAATCGGTCACGTTCCATCGCATTGGTCTCGGTCAAATTCTAGAACTGGCCTTGGTCCGCGTCGCTACGATCGGGAGGTTATCTTTGGCGACGCACTCGAATCGCTGGAAGCGGCTCATGCCGCCGGAGGGCAGGGCGGCTTGCCACTCCTCATCGCGAATCGTCAGTTCCGGCCGCCCGAATGATCTGTGTGATCTATGGGACGACGGGCGAGTTGATCAAGCTCGCCCCCGTTCTCAGGCGGTTTCAGGACCGCAAGATCGGTTATGCGAGCGTGACCACCGCCCAGCAGGCGGAGCAGATTCCCGATTTGGTGTCGCTGCTAGGCCTGCCGCAACCGGAGATCTGGCTCGCTCGCGGTCGCCGCGGGCGCGACTTGCGGAGAACCGCGGACGTGCCCGGCTGGCTGGCGACGACTGCCTCGAATTTCTTCCGAGAACGCTCGCGACTCAGGCAGATGCTGCGCTCCGGGAACGGGAAACCACTCGTGCTCGTGCAGGGTGACACGATGACCACCGTGATCGGCGCGATGATCGGCCGCAGCCTCGGAGCCACCGTGGCCCACATCGAGTCCGGACTCCGGAGCTGGGACCTGTTCAATCCCTTCCCCGAGGAGCTGGACCGGCGCCTGTCATCGCGGGTCGCCGATCTCCTGTATGCCCCGGGCGAGTGGGCGGCATCCAACCTGCGCCGCGGCATCATCGTCGACACGGGCTCGAACACGATCCGCGACAGCCTGGCGATGGCTGACGAGATGATTGATCCTTCCATTGCCATCCCACCGCAACCCTTTGGGCTCGTCAGCCTTCACCGCTTTGAGCTCCTGACGAACCGCCAGTTGCTCGCGGCTACGCTCGAGGTCCTCGCGGACTACGCGCAACATCAGCCGCTCCTCTTCATCGACCACCCGGTGACGGTCGCTGCCATTGAGCAGCACGGCCTCAGCTCCACGCTGGATCGGCCCGGACTCCGGCGCATTCCCCGCCTTCCTTTCCTTCGGTTCATCCCATTGCTGCGCCGAAGCGACTTCATCATTACCGATAGCGGCGGCAATCAGGAGGAGACTTTCTACCTGGACATCCCCTGTCTGGTCCACCGAAAACGAACCGAACGAAGAGAAGGCCTGGGAGAGAACGTCGTACTCTCCGGACACCGGATCGACGCCCTCCGCGACTTCCTTGCTAGACCCGGTGAGCATCGCCGCAGGTCTCCGCTACCGGCGGGCTCGCCGTCACAGATCATCGTCGACGACCTGACCGCCCGCGGATTCGCGATGCCGGATAGCTGAGGGGGACTGGAAGAGATCATGAGTCTTCGCTCCTGGACCGCTGCCGGTGGCGTCGAGGTGGTCGTGATGGGCCGGCTCAGCGCCGACCTCTACCCGACCCAGATCCGGACCCCCCTGCGCGAGCAACGACACTTCACCCGGTACGTGGGCGGCTTCGCCGGCAACGTCTGCACCGGGCTGGCGCGATTGCAGGTGCGCACCGCCATCGTTAGCAAGGTGGGCAACGATGGCCACGGCGAGTTCATCCGCGAGTTCCTCTCCCGCGAGGGCGTCGACGTCCGCTGGCTCGGCACCGACCACACCCTCAACACGCCCATCGTCTTCTGCGAGATCTGGCCGCCGGATCGGTTCCCGCTGCTCTTCTACCGCACGCCGACCTGTCCTGATTGGGAGCTGACCACCGACGACTTCGACGTTGAGGCTGTCGCCGAAGCCCCGATCCTCCTCGCATCGGGCACTGGTCTCGCACGAGACAAGAGCCGTGCCTCGCACATGGCGGCGCTGGAGCGGCACCGGCACACGGCTATCTTCGACCTGGACTACCGTCCGTCATTCTGGTCCGGGGCGGGCGACTATCAGGGCGCGGTCCAGGCCGCGCTGCGACTCGCGGACATCGTCGTTGGGAACGAAGACGAGGTTCGCGCCGCGACCGGTGTCGAGGACCCGCGGCAAGGAATCGTGACGCTGCGCGCCCTGGGCCCGCGCGTCCTCATCCTGAAGCGCGGCGGCGAGGGTGCCGCGTTGTTCGAGGAGGATCGCGTCGTCGAGGTGCCCCCCGTGCGCATGGAGGTCGTTAACGGCCTGGGCGCCGGCGACGCCTTTCTCGCCGCGGTCACCCATGGTCTGCTTCGTGGGATCGACCTCGAGACCGTGGTCCGGCGTGCGAACTGGGCGGGTGCCTACGTCGCCAGCCAGATTCCGTGTTCGGAGGCGATGCCCTATCTCAGGGACCTGAACGCCGCCGTCCCCTCGATCTCCTGAACTCGCGGGCGTACGCATCGAAAACCACGCTGCGTTATCTCTTTGGGGAACTTCTTCACAAGGAGGCTCAATGCATATGCATCGAGCGACAAAGCCAATCGTATTGGCCGTTTCTGCGGTGTTCGGGCTCGGCCTGGTGACGGCGGCCGCCGCCAACTCGCATGGCGAGGCCGTCAGCACTCTGGCCAAGGCGAGCCAGGCACTGGTCGGCGAGGCGCGCGGCGACGCCGTCAGTGCGCTGGCGAAGACCAACGGCCGGTCGGATCGGACCACGACAGCGGCCACGGAGCGCGATGGCCAGGGTGACACGGTGAGCGCGATCGCCCGCAGCGACGCGACAGCCGCCCACTCGACGGGCAACAAGACCGTCAACCACAGCGGCGCGGTAAGCGCGGCGGCTCGCGCGCGATAGTTCAAATGAGGAGCGGCGGCTTCCCCAGCCGCCGTTCTTTTTTGTTTGAGACATCAGGGATTCCGATCTGGCGCGCGAGGTTGGTTTCGTGGTCTCGCGGACCGAGATTTAGCTCAACTGTCGAAGCGCCAGCGGGTCGCGCCGAATGGCTCGGCGGTGGCCGTACCGAAGGCCGTCAATGGACTCACCACGTAAAGGTTCCACGGTGGGGGCCCCGCGCTCGGTGCACTGTACTCGGCGGTGATCGCGCCATCACTCACGCTCGCCGGCCATCCCTGCGCTGCGTAGAGCTTCGCGAGGCGCTGGAGCGTCGGCTCGTCGGTCACCACGCGGGCGGTACCCTCGACGATGAGGTCGAGCCCGCTCAGCGCCACGGAGATGACACAGTTCGGATTCTCGGCCAGGTTCCGGCTCTTGCGCGTCCCGGCGCCACTCGTGAAGTAGAACCTGTTGTCGACCCACAGCGCGCCCACTCCAGCGACGTGCGGCCGCTTATCAGGGCGAATCGTGGCCAGCCAGTACGTCTTGGGGCCGCCTGGCTCCCCCGGTTTCGTGATGGCCGACTCGAGCGCCTTGAGCGCGCGCGACCAGGGAATCGGCTCGCTGCCGTATATGTCGAGGTTCTTCTGCTCCACTTCGATCCCTCCTATTGCAAGCCCGACTTCCAGGATTGCTCGCCTACCGATAAAGACCGGCGGCTGCGGTCAAATTCATCGGGACACTTAGACTCTGCAGGCAATGGCCTCACTGCGTGCCGAGCCGCTGATCGAGATTGAACACCTTACACGGGTCTTTGGCGCGCGCGAGCAGAAGGTTACGGTCCTCAACGATCTTTCGTTCTCTGTGCCCGCCGGTTCCCTGTTCGGCATCAACGGCCCCTCGGGGAGCGGCAAGTCTACCCTGCTCAACCTGCTCACGGGCCTCGACCGGCCCACCAGCGGCCGAGTGGTTTTCGGCGGCGAGGAGCTGAAGGCCCGCACCGAGAACCAGCTTGCCCGGTGGCGCGGTCGCCACGTAGGCATCGTCTTCCAGTTCTTCCAGCTGATTCCCACCCTGACCGCGTTGGAGAACGTCATGCTCGCCCTGGAGCTGGGCGGCGCGGGCAACTTCAGTCGTGGCCAGTGGCGCGAGCGCGGGATGGCCTGTCTTGCCCAGGTTGGGGCGGCGGATTTCGCTAACCGCCTGCCGGCCAAGCTGTCCGGCGGCCAGCAGCAGCGGATCGCGATCGCCAGGTCACTGGTCAACGACCCGGCGGTGATCGTGGCCGACGAACCCACCGGCAATCTCGACTCGCGGTCGGCCCACGACGTCTTCGACACACTCGCGGGACTCACCGATCATCGTAAGACCGTCGTCTTTGTGACCCACGCCACGGAGCTGGCGTCGCGCTCAACCGCGGGGATCGAGCTCCTTGACGGTCGGATCGTCGCGCAGCACGGCGGTGCGACGGTCATTCCTCAGTCGCCATGATCCTGACGCCGCTGACGCAGAAGGCGATTCGCGACATCACGCGCCGTAAGCTCCGCACGCTGCTCGTGGTGCTGGGCATCGTCGTCGGCGTTGCGGGCCTGACCGCTATCAACATCACGTCCCATGCGCTGACAGCCGCCTTCGCCTTCAGCGCCAACGAACGGGCGACCTCCGACATCTCGATCTTCCTGGTGTCGGTCGATGCATCCACGGCTCGGCAGATCCAGGCGTTGCCCAACGTGAAGGTCGTCCAGGTGCAGTCCTTCTACCTCACGCGCTGGAAGGTGAGCGTGGCGCCCGGGCACGTGAACATGAGAATCGACGCCTACCAGAACCTCCAGGACATCAAGCTATTTCCTTTCCAGCTGACCAGCGGCCGGCTACCCGGCGGCGGTGAGATCGTCATGGAATCGAGTGACCGCGGGCTCCAACCGTTCAAGGTCGGTGACACGATCTCCATCACCACTCCGTCGGGGCTCACCCCACTCACCGTCGTGGGCCTCGCGCGCACGCTTGGCGACACCACGGCCACCTTTAGTTCGTTCGCTCGCGGCTATATGAGCCAGGATGGCCTGGCAGTCGCGACCGGCATTACCAAACCCAATGACGTCGAGATCCAGGTCGTGGACAAGGGCAGGGCGCCCGAGACGGCACGAACCGTCACGGCGCTTCTCCGGCAACAAGGCGACGTCGTCCTGGGCTCCAACCTGGTGGGAAACCAGTTCGACCCCGGGCCGGTCAACGGCCTGTACGTCATCATGGATGTCCTTTCGGTCATTGCGCTGATCCTGGCGGGGTTCTTGATCATCAATACGGTCGCCACGCTCGTGGGAGAGCAGATCGCCATCATCGGGACCATGAAGGCGATCGGGGCGACCCGCGGCGCCGTCATGCGGGGCTTCCTGCTGACGGTCGCTGTTTATGCGGTGGTAGGCACCGCCCTCGGCATCGCGCTTGGATTGTTCGGCGGCTACCAGTTCACGCTCTTCCTGGCCAACCTCATCACCCTGGACATCGGACCCTTCCAGGTCGACCCATCGGTCATCCTGTTGGGCGCGGTCGTCGGACTCCTCATTCCTTTTGCTGCCGCCATCGTCCCTCTCTGGTCGGGTACGCGCATCACCGTCCGAGAGGCGCTGACCGCCTACGGCATCGGGGGCTCGCCGGTCCGAGCGGATCGAACGCCGGTGGGCGCTGGTTGGACCTGGGTACCGCAGACCGCCTGGCTCGGACTGCGCGGCCTGTTCCGGCGCCGCGGGCGCGCGGCGCTCACCTTGCTCTCGGTGACCCTGTCGGCGGCCGCCTTCCTGGCCGTGCAGACCACGACGTATTCGGTCAACGATTACATCGGCAAGCTCTTCTCCCAATACGGCGCCGACCTGTTCGTCTCCACGGGGCAACCCCAGCCCCTCGACCAGGTGCGGTCGCGGCTGCTGAGCGTCCCAAATGCCACGGTGGTGGAGCGATTCTCGAACCGGGAGGTGAACTCGCGCTGGGGCCACCTTCTGCTGACGGGGGTCGAGCAGAGCCCGACCCTCTACCGTCGAGACATCCTGCGCGGACGATGGTTCATGCCCGGGGAACAGAACGTTGTGCTGATCAACGAGCAGCTGCAGCAGAAGACCGGGCTGCGAATCGGCGATGCCCTCGAGGTGTCGACCGGCGTCAAGAGCCAGGCCTTTCACGTCGTCGGTGTCCTCCATGACCTGAACGGCGGCTTGGGCACGATCGGCGTCGCGATGACGTCGTTCGACAACTGGCTCGCCTTCTTCGATTTGCCTGCAGACCGCGCCGGCGGGTTCATGGTGGGCACCGCGGACCACGCGCAGGCCGCGGTGGATGCGACGGCGAACCGGATCGACGACGCGCTAGTGGCCCAGGGCCTATCACCGTTCGTGACCACGGCGCAGCAAAACATCACGCGCAACCAGGGGCAGTTCCAGATCTTGTACGTGCTGCTCTCCGCGGTCGCGGCCATCGTGGCGCTTATCGGCATTCTCGGGCTGTTCAATACCTTGACGACGTCGGTCCTGGAGCGACGCCGCGAGATCGGCATCATGCGCTCGCTCGGTGCAAGCGGGCGCCGCGTGGCGACGGTCTTCTGGGTTGAAGCTCTGGCGTTGTCGGCGCTGGCCTGGGTTGCTGCGACCCTGATCGGGATCCCGGCGGCTTATGGATTCGTGTCGCTGATTTCCGCCGTCCTGATCAACGTCGGATTCGCATTTAACCCAACTGCCTTGCTGGCCATGCTGGCCTTCACCTTCGTTATCGCCACGCTCGGCACTTTCATTCCGGCACTCGCCGCCGCCCGGCTTCGGGTGGCCGGCATCCTCCGGTACGAGTAACAGTCGCGCCTTCCTTCTTACTGGCAGGTCTGTACATTCCGCCACCAAGCGCCAGCGTGGCCACGGCGAGCACCACCCGCTCTCGGCCGCTCAGCCGCCGCCGGCCGCGAATGGAATGCGCCAGTGCCCTTCCGGCCAACTCGCCTCCAGCACGTAGCAACCGGCGTGAGGGATGAAGAGATATGAGGGGTAATACGCGAACACCTGGTCGGGATTCGCCGGGTTGTAGGGATAAGCTCCGGGATGACTCGGATCGAGCACCGGGGCGGTGGTCGGTGCCTGATCTCCGATTTGGAACCACAGCGGGGCCGCGCGATCCGAGTCGCTGCCGCTCAAGTGGACGGAGTGACCGTAGCTGGGCTGAATCACCCAGAGCACCTTCTGGTAGTAGCCGTGCTCGCCAAGCGTGACTTCGCCTTGGACGAGGAGAATGGCGCCACGTGCTCCCGAACTGAACGTAACAGCCCACACGGGAGCCTGCCCGAGACCGGGTCCGAAGTCCGGACTCACCGTCTGCGGGTTGGGGCCGGCTGGGCATGAAGTAGGGGGCGGCTCGACGAGGCGACCAACAGTCGGTCTTGGCGCCGCGGACGCCGCAGGAGAAGGCGTTGGAGTCGGCTTGGCGGCTTGTGTCGTCGAACTGCAGGCGGCGAGCAGCGATACAGATAACGCCAGGCACAGGTTGGTTCGTTTACCCATGGCCTTCGGCCCTCGCCACAATGATTACAACGCGGCGGCCGGATTGGTTCCGTGTCGATCCAGGCACAGGCCGTTCGTATAGAAGGAGAGAGAAATGTCGACCGAAATGCCGCCGGTTGGACGCGATGCTGGGACCGCTGCCAAGCTGCAGATCCTGGCGACTGAGCATTGGAGCCTGCTCGCGACCCGCGCGCTGACCTACAACGAGGCCCTCAGCCGGGTGACGATATTCCTGGCCATCCTGTCCGGCGCGTTGATTGCGCTGGCGCTGGTCGCGCAGGCCGATCACTTCGGCGCGATCTTCATCTCGATCGCGATCCCCCTGCTGGCGCTCGTCATGTTCGCAGGCCTCATCACTATCTCGCGCCTGACGGTGCTCAATGGCGATGACTACCGGTGGGTGATCGGAATGAACCGGCTCCGACACGCGTACGTCGAGCTCCACCCGGAGCTCGAGCAGTATTTCATTACCAGCCCATATGACGATCTGCCCGGCGCCCTGCAGACACTTGGCATCGATATAACCGCCGGTCGACGGCTGGGGTCGATCTTCCATGTGCCTCAGACCTTGCCGGGCATGCTGACGGTGATCGTCGCAGCCGTGGCGGGCGCCATCGGGGCCCTGGGCGCCCTCGCCATCGCCATTGCGCCATTGGCTATCGGGCTGGTGGCTGCTGCTGTCTTCGTGCTCGCCCTCGTGCTGATGGGATTTTGGAACCGTAGGTCGATCAAGCGCTTGCCTCCGAGCCTCGAGCCCAGATTTCCCTCGCCTCGCCGCTAGACTTCGCCGGGTCCCACCTAGTGCGAGCAGGAAGGATCCGGTCGAAGGAACCCGACGCCATCAGCGTCGCCGAGATAACTTCCGCTGGCGTCGGCGACCACAGCGGCTGGCAGGGTCTCCTGGCTGGAGGCCACCGTCGTCCCGGTCCGCAAATCGGCACAGGCCAGCCGACCAGCGCCTCCGTCGGCGAGCCAGAGCACGCCTCCGCCCACAAACACGCGGATCCCATTTGTATGACCAGACTGGGGCCCGACCACCGTTGACAAACCCGCGGCGCTTCGGTACTCGACTTCGCCCATCATGCCCGTCGCATACGCAATCCACACGCCATCTGGCGCCGCCGCGACATGGGGACCATTCAGTCCCAATCCGCCAGTCGGCGCCGAGGCGAGGCGGGCGCCCGTCAAGGCATCCCACTCGACGACGAGATCCTGGCTCTTCTGGCTGGGCGTGACTTCCACGCCAACGTAAAGCCGGTGACCCGACGGGTCGACCGACATCGACGTCGCTGTTCCCGGCGAGCTCTCAGTAAGCAAGATGCGACCTGTGGTGGGATCGAGTCGGTATAGCGACTGGCCGTAACCCAGCCACAACAGATTCGACGTCCCGGCGAGCTGCGGGGCCGAGAAGCTCCCCGAGGCCGCCTGGGCCGGTAGGCGGACCCGTTGCCTGACACTCAAGGTCACGGGGTCCACCAGGCTCAGCCATTTTGTGTCCGCTCCTACCGTCCCATCTCCAACGCCAGGGCCGGCCGCAACCCAGAGCCCCGCCGTGACTCTTGCCAGGGTTTTGGCGTACGGGAAAACACCCGCGGTTGCTACCGCGCCGGTCCCTCGGTCGATTCGAGCCAGTCCCATTTTGGAGGGATCGATCCCCCCGCTTACCGGTGCTGGTGCGTACAGAGCAAAAATGGCGGAGGTGTCAAGCGACATCGCCGTGACTTCGCCGAAAGGCACCTGGCGCGTGACCCAACTCGACAATGGCGTCACAGACGCTGAGGAACTCGGCGATGGCGATGCGCTTGGAATGGGAAAGGGCACGATCTTACGATGCGCTTCATCGCGAACGATCCGGATGGTCACCGCGAGCCCAACGGCGAGAGCGACCAACACGAGGCTGGCCAGTATAGGCTGCAACCAACGTGCGGTTGGGCGCTTGCCGGGCACCCAGATAGGCGGCATCGACGAAACCTCTCCGCCGGCCTCCCGGTAGAAGCGTGTCAGGCGCTCGATCAGTTGATCTTTGCTGTTCATCACGACTCCTCCGCCGCCGCTGATGCAAGTCCGCCCATCTCCCCTTGGAGCCGGTCGAGGGCGCGATGAACCCAGGTCTTTACGGTCGCTTCGGGGCGACCGAAAATCCTGCCGATCTCGGGAAAGCTGAGATCCTGTTCAAAGCGGAGGGCGAGAAGCGCGCGGTCTCGCCTTCGAAGACTGAGGAGCGCGCGCCGCATCTCCTCGCGCTCGATGTGAGCCAGGGCCGCCGTCGCCGGATCCACGGCCGGCGCATCGATGCCTCGGTGGCGCAGCGCCGCGAACAGACTCCGGCGGTGGTCAATCGCCAGGTTGATCGCCACCCGCATCAGCCACGCCCGCTCGTTCGCGTGGTCGCCAAGCCGGTTCCGATGCTGCCACAGTCGGAGAAACGCTTCATGACAAATCTCCTGAGCGACGTCGGCATCCAGGACCACGAGGTAGACGGTGCGGACGACGAGCGGATAGAGAGTGCGATACAGCGCCTCGAACGACCGGTCGCCATCGTCGCCTTCGGTCACGTCATCTCCTGATCCTCGGACTGCATACACAACGGTTGTCCTCGCCAACCGTTTCAACCGCCACCCCGCGCAGATCAGGAGCCGCTGAGGCGGTCGACGACCGGCGCGAAGTCCTGGTATTCCTCGCCGACGAAGATGTGGCTGATCCCGAGCCGCTCGTTGAGCATCTCGAACTTTTCGATCAGGCTGTCCACGCTGCCGATGAACACGTGCGGGGACTCGAGAATCTCAGTTTCTGAAAGCTCGACGCCGTAGCGCCGGCGGATGCGGTCGGCGACCTCACGCGCGGCCGGGCGGGCCTGATCCGTCACTTTCGCTGACAGCGAAGGGTAGGTGTTGATCTCGAGCTTGTCGAAGCGCGGGCCAGCAGCCTCCTTGATGATGGCGATCTTCTTCTCACTGCCGGCGAGGGTGCAGCCCATGACGTCCGCCTTGCCGTCCGGGAGGACACGGGGTGCGATGCCGACGATCTCGGCATTCTGCGCGGCGAAGCGCAGCAGCTTGGGGCTGCCGCCGCCGACGAAAAACGGCGGATGCGGACGCTGGATCGGACGGGGGAGGTCCTCGAAGCCCTTGACCCGGTAGAAGCGGCCCTCGAAGTCAACCGGGCCGTCCGCGAAGAGGCCCTTCATGATGGTGATCGCTTCGGCCAGCCGGTCGATTCGCATTGCGCCGGGATCGTAGGGGATGCCCGCGCCCTCGTACTCCGGCTTGTTCCAGCCGGCC
>Ga0070698_100000379_pt1 | contig 46546 bp, 26 predicted proteins | sample KBSK1502metaG_FD_65477 | JGI IMG/M metagenome (GOLD analysis project Ga0070698, IMG submission 65477) | Corn, switchgrass and miscanthus rhizosphere microbial communities from Kellogg Biological Station, Michigan, USA - KBS K1-50-2 metaG | ecosystem: Host-associated > Plants > Roots >...
CCGCCGGTGTACGTCATGCGATGGTGACAGCTCAAGCCGCTCGCCCAACACGGTGCCGATCCACCAGAGGCATCACTTCCTCCGCGAACCGCTCCATCTCCTCGAGCTGTGGGCTGCACTGAAGGAGCAGGAGGTCGACTCCAACGTCCTGAAACGCGCGGATGCGATCCGCAACTTGCTCCGGTGTGCCGACCAGCCCGGCCCGCAGCCCGCGATTCGAGACCGAATAGTCTTCCAGGCTCACATGTTGGTCGAGCTTCGTGTTGCTCAGCCACTCTTGGTAGTTCTCGTATCCCGGTGAACCCTCGTTCACGTTCGTTATGCGGTCCAGTTCGCGTTTCGCTTCGGCCTCCGTGGACCTCACGATGACGTAGGCAGCCATGCCGAATTGCATCCGCGGAAGCGCGATGCCGGCTGTTTCTTCGGCCCGCGAGCGCCGCGCTGACAAGTCAGCCACTTTCGGTGCGATACGCTCCGGCGGATCGCCATGCATCACGTAGGAATCGCAGGCGCGAGAGATGAGCGACTTGGCTGCCTCGGACTCACCGCCGGCGTATATGACGGGCCGGGGATGCCGGATCGGCTTCGGTTCGAGGACCGTCTCCTCCACCGTGTAGTACGTGCCCTGAAATGAGAACCGTGGCTGGCGCCAGAGTCCGTCGACGACACTCAGCCACTCCGCAGTTCGGGCGTACCTGTCGTCGTGTTCGTCGAAGCGGACACCGTAGCGCCTCGCCTCGTCGCGCCACCAGCTCGAGACCACGTTCAGCGAGAGACGGCCGTTGGAAATGCGGTCGATGTTGGCGGCCTGCTTGGCCAGGATTGCCGGATTGTGGAACGTCGGCCGCACCGCGACCATGAGTTCGAGGCGCTGGGTCACCGCCGCAAGCGCCGCGGCCGTCGACCACGCATCGAGCGCCGGTGCGTCGATCCCCTTGATGTCGTTCAGGAAAAGCTCGGCGATGAGCGTGAGGTCAAAGCCGATCTCCTCGCTGCGACGCGCGAGACGGCTGACGTATGACCAGCTCGCATCCATGCGCTCGTCAGGCACGTTGCGAAGCCAGCCGCCAAAGACGGGAAGCCAGTATCCGTACCGCATCAGGCAGCCACCGCGCGGCTCAGACCGGCGCGGGCCTCCAGGTAGTCGACGAAACGCGACCACGGATCGAAGCCGATCACGTTCGGTGCATCGGCCACGAAGTTCGATAGTGCGTTGATGTCGTAGAAGTAATGCCGGCCGTCCCGATCGTCGGTCAGGTACTCGATGCCGCCAATGTCGAGCCGGGCTTCGCGAGAGATGCGCTCCACCTGCGCGATAATCTCACGGGGTGGCGTCGCGCCCTCGACGCGCAGCCCGGACTTCGGGGCGTCGACGGCGCACGCTCCGCGTACCAGCTCCACCCCGGTGGTCGTCTGGCAGGCATCTGCGGGGCAGAGGTCGAACGACCCCACCGCCGGATACACGTTGATGGCATAGAGATACTTGCCGCCTAACGTTTCGACGCGGGTGATGTGTCCGTTGCGGAGCGGCGCGGATTCCTGCACCAGCGCGGTCCCGTCGATGCCGAGGGACACGTTGCCGCGCCCGACTTCTTCCTCCAGGACCGCGGCGGACTCGTAGCGAACGATGCCGGCACCGCTCCCGCCCACGTTGGCCTTCACCAGCACCGGAAATCGCAGGGCCGATGCCGCCTGCGACGCCTGCGACGGATCGTTGATCGCGATCGCCTTGGGGAAGGGCAGGTTCAGCGATTGCAGCAGGTCGAGCTGCGACGCTTTCGACAACTCCAGCGCATAGATGTGGCTGCCGTTCACGACCGGCACGCCGAGTCGCTCGAGATGACGGAGCCAGTGCAGCGTGTGGAATGTCGTCTGGGCGTGTCCACGCAGGTAAGCCGACGGGCTGGCCCGGTTCACCACGAGGCTGTAAGGCACCGTCGATTCGGACGGATCGAAGGAATGCGCCGCGGCATCGAGGCGCACGTACGGCGTGCCGCGACGTTCGAGTTCTGTGAAAAGCGGCCGGAACCAGTCCGGGTGCTCGTGATAAATGGCGATGGGTCGTGATTCGGCGAACGTCATGGCTACGTCTCCTGAGCAATTGCAGTGGGAACCGGGCCGGCGAGGGTCATGGCGACGGCGGATGTATCGCGCACCAGTTGCGTCAATCGCTCCTGCAGCGCGGAAGAAGGAGCAGTGCCGGTGAACTGCGCATCGAGTGCGTGCAGCCCGGGAAACGGGACGACGGCATCCAGGCTGGTGAAGAGTGGACGCAACCCGAACTCCAGCACGCCGGCGTGCCTGGCGGAACCACCTGTCGCAATTCCGAGCGCCACCTTCCCCGAGAGTGCGCCGAGTGGAAGCTGGTCGAAGAACACCTTGAGGAGGCCCGAGTATGTCGCCCTGTACACGGGCGTCGAGGCAATCAGCAGGTGGCTTCGGGCGACGAGGTTGCGCACATCGTCCAGTGCGGACGGATCGCCTCGACGGAGGAGTGCGTCCGACGGAAGGCTCGCCAGGTCGACGACGTGCGACTCGGCTCCGCCGGCCTCGCAAACCTCGAGCGCCAGGCCGAGTAACGTGCGCGACCTGGATGGCGTGGCCGGGCTTCCGGAGATACCGACCACAATCAGAGTGTTGTCACTCATGTTCAGGTTCATTGAGTCGGAAAAACAAACGGCCCCCGTCCCCATGAAGGGGCGGCGGCCGCCAAAGACGCGATTGCTCCCGAAAACAAGAAACCCCAGCGAGCCGTCGCCGAGGCATTGCTTTTTAGCGCTTTGTTTTACGTGGCGGCAATAGGCGGCAAATCACCACGGTGTTCAGTTGTCGTGCCTTAGTGTAGGGTCGGGGTCGCGGGAGGTCAAGTCATTCTAATGTGGCGGATTTGTATCCGTTCTGTGAGCCTGACCTCGAAATGAGGGGTGAGTTCGGGGTCAGACTCCGAACCGCGAGTTCGGAGTCTGAACCCGATCCTCCCGCCGCGCACCGCCTAACGAAGCACCGCCGTGACCTGTGCGCTACCCTTCACGTTGCCGATCTGCAGCGAGACCGTGACCGGGTTGACAAAGCCGGACACCGGGCTCGCCGTGGCCTCGAAGGTCCACGATGAGCTGCCAGCCTTTGGCGGCTTCACGTCAAGTTTCAGCTGCACGCCGGGTGCGCTGGCCAACGTCCCCACGAAGGTGTAAACGCCACCGGGATTCTTGCGGAGACCGCCCGTCACCACGAAGCTGTATGCTCCGGCGTTAAAGGTAACGGCCTGCACGCCGGGATCGATGCCCGTCGCCCCCAACGGGTTCAACGCGCCGGTCGCGGTGAGTTTGCCGCTCTTCAAGTTGAGCGTGGCCGTCAGTATCGCCGTCGGGACCGAATACGGCGGGCCACCCGGCGGTACCGTCGTGCCGTTCGCCGTTACGTCACCCGAGCTGCCGGTGACGTTGCTGAGGGTGACATCGGTCAAGACGCCGCTGATGTTGGTCGTTTCGTTGATGACCGCACTCGCCCCGTCGGCAATCGAAATCACGATCGGGCTGCCGTTGATCGTGTACTCGATCTCGGCCGGACCTTCTGTGTTGACCGCGACGGTCATGCTGGTCGCGGGATCGGTAATCACGTATGTACCCGGTATGGCGAGCTTGACCTGTCCCTGCTTGCCATCGATCGAGAGGTGTACGCGGGCGCCGGCCACCACACTGCCCGTTACGAACGTCGTGACTCGTACCCCTCCGGCTCCCGCGTAATCCTCGATCCGTACTGCGACATTTGCGGGCACTGAGACGATCGTTCCCGCGGTTGCTCCGCCTAACGGTATGTCCGAGAACTCAATGCTGGCTGCGGCGGGCGCGATGTCGACGGCATCGTAAATGCCGTCGCAATCGGTATCGACAGCGGGCGCTGGGGGCACAGCCCACGAGGGGTCGATATCGACCGCCGGGTTGTTTGACAGATTCACGAGGGGGAGCGCCCCGTTCGCATTCATGGCCCAGATCTCATTGTGGAACAGGCTGAGCAGGATCTTTGTCCCGTCTGGAGACCAGCTCGCTGGGTACTCGAAAGCGCCGTTCGTCGTGAGCCTCGTTAGGCCGGTGCCGTCAGACGCATTCACCGAGTAGAGCTCGTAGTTCTCGTGATCGCGATTGCTGGCAATCAGGATTTTCGTCCCGTCGGGTGACCAATCCATCGGCGCGTCGTTAAAGCTATGGTTGGTCAGGTTCACCTTGTCCGACCCGTCAGCGTTCATGACAATGACGTCGCCGACAATGGTTCCTCCACCACGGGCGAACACGATCTTCGTGCCATCGGGAGACCAGTGCGGCTGTTCGTCGCTGTAGATACCAATCGACGGGGTGCCCACATTGCTCAGGTTGGTCGCTCCCGAGCCGTCGGAATTCATGACGTAGATCTGGCGATATGGACCGTCGCGCTCGCTGGTGAATGCGATCTTTGAGCCGTCTGCCGACCACGTTCCACCCGCATCGATCACCGTGTTGTTCGTGAGTCGTATGGGAGCCTGGTTCGTACAGCTGGCGTTCATCACGTAGATCTCGAGGTTGCCGTCGCGGTCCGACGTAAAGGCAAGCTGTCTTCCGTCCGGGGCCCACGCCGGGCTGAAGTCGCTCGCTGGGTGATTCGTGAGCCGCGTCTGAGCCGAGCCGTCGGAATCCATCACATAGAGCTCGCCGTTGCCGTCGCGGGCGCTGGCGAAGGCGATCTTGCCGTTCAGTGCGGCCGGGAATGCCGCCGCTGGGAGCTGATTGGCGAGCTCTCTACGAGGTCCGGTGGACTGATCCGGCGCGCAACCGGACATCGCGACCGCAATCGCTAGCGCCCAGATAAGGAAAAGGCTTGAAGGCAGGACGAGGCGGCGAACCATGGCGAAGCTCCGGTTGACGCCGTCGGTCCGGCGTGAGGGTGGGACTTGCATCTGTGCGTACCTAGTCGTGCCAGCGCGCAAAGTGTGACATCCCGCCCGTAACCGACCGCGATCCTATTCCCCCCGGCGCGCCCCCTCGATGAGCACGAAGCCCGCCCAGTAGAACGGACTCCCAGCCTTCGGATCGTGACGAAGCTTGAGCTTCGCCGCGTGCAGTGCTTGGCCGGGGTCCGTCCCCTTCGCCAGGCTCGAATGGAACTCGCGCATCAGGTCTGCCGTGACGGCACCGATCGGCCACTGTGTGGCGACGACGCTTTCCGCTCCGCCAGAGAGAAACGCGCGCGCGATACCCATCAATCCCTCGCCCGCGAAGGACGGCCCAGCCTGGGTTTCGCAGGCGCTGAGGACGACCAGGCGTGCCGAGTAGCGGTGCGACGCGATCTCTCCGATGTGGAGATAGCCGTCACTCAGTGGTTCGACGGCCAGTCGAAGGTGGGAGGCCAGCGGATCGCGATCGTCGGCCGCGGCGTGCGTCGCGAAATGCAGAATGGTCGCGGCTCGAGCGTGTCGCTGCACCGCCGACTCGGTCGCGCTGTCGTTGGGCAACAGCGTGGTTCGGTCAGTGCCCCACGCAGTCTGAATGCCGTCCGCTTCGCGATCGGCGCCAGGCGCATCGCCAATCACCGCGAGTACACTGGCGTTGGCAAATGAGCTGGCGGGCTTGCCCGCCACATTCCATAGAAACTCCAAAGACGGCGCGATGGTGATCTGGAATCGGTCTATCGCGAAGGACGCCAGCTGGTACGACGCAGGATGGCCGTTGGATACCAGGGCATCGAATGGGACTGAGTGCAAAGGCCCGTCAGGAATAATCGTGAGGCGCCGGACACCTTTCAGCAGCCGATCGAGCGGAGCAAGGACCGTCGAAAAGAGAGTGCTTGCCGCTTCGAGGTCGAACTCGGCACGAGCGAGATCGATGCGATCGCCATAGGTCTGGAGGAACGGCCGTCGCAGCTGCCCGACCAGACGACCAACGGAATCGGACCGCAGCGGCAACCTGATGATGTGCGCCGTGTCGCGGCGGACGACCAGCGCGACGAGGTTCGAGTCCACCTCCAGGTAGTCGACGACCGCCGACTGAGGCTCGAGGCGCTTTCGAAGCTCGTCCAGCCTGGCCAGAGCCTGCCCCCTGCCTAACGACCGAGTGGGGCGCAATCCCGTCGCCAGCGCCAGCGCGGCCGCTTTTCGTCGTTGTGACCACTGAGCGACGGCGTCGAGCCTCCGGTCGTCGAGCTCTCCTTTCAGCAGCACGCGCAGCGCGCCCGTGAACGGAGCGAGCTGTCGGTCGCGATACTTCGCCCGGTCGACGTCGCGATCGAGCAACGCGGTCACCGATTCGACCGCCCGTGCCGCGTCGTCGTACGCTGCAATGGCTTCGTTGGCGAGACCGGCACCGGCCAGGCCGTCGCCGAGTGCGAGCTGCGTCGCCAGCGTCCCGTCGGTGCTTGGATGGCGCGCCGAAAGCGCAGCGGCTTCACGTAGCAGCGTGAGACCTCGCTCCGGCGCTCGCAACCTCGTGCTTGCTGTTCCTTGAAGGCGAAGGGAGCGGATGATCTCGTCCGTTACGTTTGCGCGCCGAGCCAGCCGCTCCGCGGCGATGGCTTCCGCATACGCCGCGCTATCGTCCTGCCAGGAGAGCAGCAACTCGGCGAACGCGTTCGTCGCGATGGCCGCTCCCTGGATGTTGCCACCTGTGACATGCTTTCGCGCCCAGGCTCTCGCGATCGTCGCCGCCTCGTCTCGCTCGCCGCGGGCCGCGAGTATCAGGGGAAGGAGGGGCACATCGAGCTGGTTCGACATGACTGCGTCATGCGCGCGGGCTGCGACTTCGGCGCTGTCCAACTCGCCCAGCTCGCGAAAAACTCGCGCCTGCCCACCAAGGTTGAGCGACACCTCCTCATGATCGCGCGTGGCGCCAAGCCGGAAATAGTGGAGGGCACGCTTCAAATCCCCGATCCGCTCGAAGTACTCGCCGGCCCAATAGTGATTGCGTTCCTGCTCGTCCACGACCTGCACCATCCTGGCAAACGCCGCATTCGACGACGCGTGCCACCCTCCTTTCCACCGAATGATGGCGGCGTCATGGAGACTCATCATCCGTGGCTGGGCATGCTCGAGTGACTGGGTCAGCTCGATAAAGCGATCCACTTCGAGCGACGCGTCTCCGAGCCTTCCCATTCCCTCGAAGACGTGCGCCAGGTTGTGATGCGTCTCGGCCAGCAGGTACGGGTTTCCAGCGTGCTGTCCGATCGCTACCGCCCGGCGGAGATCCCGCTCCGCATCGGCCCAGCGGCCAAGCTTTGCGTAGGCTCGCCCGCGAAACCGGCGCGAGTCGAGCTGCATCAGCGGCGCGGCGAGGCTATCCGCTATGCGGACGATGCGATCGAAGTGGACCAGCGATTCCGTTGGCCGACCGGCGTCACTCAGCGCGACCGCCAGCCCTCGCCGCGCGAACCATTCATAGAGGGAATGTCCACGTCCCGACGTTAGGCGTACGCGCTCACGAGACATCGCTTCCCAATCCGGCATTTTCGGCAGGCGCTCATCACGGGCTCCATAGAGTACATATTGCGGGCCCCGGTACCGGAGTGCGGGTCGGCCGTCGCGCTCGACGGCCGCCGCCAGCGCGCGGCGCAACTCGCGCGCCCTGGTGCTGTCACCCACGTGCTCGTGCGCAATGGCCAGGCGAGTGTAGAGCAAGACCCGCTGGAGCGCATGGGCGGACTGCTGCAGTCCGTCCGCGAGCACACGCCTGGCTTCTGCCGCACGTTCCATCTTCGCGAGTATGTCGGCGCGGGCGATCCATACCTCGGCGATGAACGGCGCCGCCTTTGTCGCGTGCTCGCTGGTTGCGGCTATCCGGGGTGCCCAGACCCGCGTCGGCACCGCCCCGAATGACATGGTCGAGAGAAAGACCGCGGCGCAGGCATTGCCGCGCGTGCGCCGCTCGATCTCGAGCAGGTCGGTGAGCGCGGCCGCCGGGTATTCCGCCGACGCACCCGCCACGGCGGCCAGGCAGCGATCATCCGGACTTCCGCTCGCGGCCGCGATCTGGCGGTATTCGTCGCTCACGGACCGTCCGCCGCGGCGCTCGAGATAGCGTTGCCACTCGATGTACTGATAGTGCGCCGGCAGAAACGAAGGATCGGCCGCTCGCGCACGCCGCAGCAGCGCGATGGCGCTGTCGGTGTCCATCTCCGCTTCCCGCTCCATCGCTTCCAGCCAGAACCGCTGGGCAAGCGTGGAGTCAGCGCGAGGGGACGCGCCGAGGAGCGATGCCAGAAGGAGCGCCGTGCCTAACGTGCGCGCCGCCTCGACGTGCTGTCGGCGAGGGCGCGGGCTTGTGTGGCGATCACTTCCGACCGTGGATTCACCGCTCCGAGCTCCGTGAGCGCCGCATCGGCCTGGCCGAGCCGGAGAAGTGCCTTCGCCCGATAGAAGTGCGCCTCGGGCTGGTATGGTGTGTCACCGAGCGCAATGACGCGCGCGAATGCAGCGGCGGCTTCGTCGTCGTCACCGATCATCAGGAGGCTTGCGCCCAGAAAGAACCCGGCGGGCGCGTGGTTCGCATCATCGCGAACGACCTGTTGAAGGCGACGTGCCGCATCGTCGAATCGCTCGGCCTGATAGTCGCGCATCGCCTCGTCGAACGCGCGGCCCCCGTCCGCGGCACTCGTGGATCGCAACGGCACGCCCAGGTAGACGGGCGCCTGGATGACGGCGCCGAGGCTGAGGAGCTCCGGCGGCACCCCGCTTTGTGCGCGCCATAACACGGTGGCAACCAGCGTGGCGGCGGCCAATCCACCGATGCCTGCCCAACGTGCCCAGGCACGCGGGCGCAGGGCAGCGGGTGAGGAACGCAGGGCCATGCGTACGGCGGTGCCTAACTGGAGCTCCGTCTGACAGCGCTCGCAGGTCAGGTAGTGGGCCTCGAAGGCGTCGCGGTCCGCACCGGTCAAGCGTCCCGCGAGAGAGCGCTCGACCAGAGCGTCGCGTTCCACATCTTCGCAGGTCAGGATGATCTCGGTCATCGGGACAGATGGCGTACGGCTGCAGGAATGTCATCACTCGCTTTCGGGAGTTCAGTCGGACGAGGAGACGAACTGTGACCTGTAGAACCGAAGAAGGCCCGCCGCAGCCGGTCGAGCGCTCGCTCCTTTCGCTTCCTCACGCGTGCCGCAGGCTGGTGCAGCCGGGTGGCGAGTTCCTGGCACGTGATGCCCTCGAAATATGAGAGGTGGATGATCTCTCGCTCGCCGGGTGCGAGCATGGCGAGGGCGTCTTGCACACGACCAACCTGCTCGGCTTTCACCAGCACCGAGAGCGCATCGTTGGTCGTCTGGGTGTCTTCGCGATCCTGGGCGGTGTTATCGAGCGGTGCTTCCCAACGCCGGGCACGGATGAGGTCGATGATCACGTGGCGCGCGATACCGCGGGCAAAAGCGCCCAGTGCGTGCCGGTTCTCCAACCGATCTTCCCGGATCGCGTCGAAGACCCGGGTAATCGTTTCCTGGGCGACCTCGTCGGCGGCGTCGATGTCGCCGAGCTCGCGCAAGGCGAGCAAACGCACCCCTTGTCGCAGCCGATCGAGCTCCGGCCCCAAAGGCGAAGTGTCCTTCATGCGTGGGCACCGCTCGCAGGTCCGAGCGGTGCCGGCGTAGTCCCGATTGGCAACGATGAATGCTCAGCGACAGCGCTTTACCAAAGACGTCCCTGCGAGGCGAGAAACGTCTGTTAGAGCGCTCTCATGCGCAAGAGCCAACGCGAGCACGACCATACGGTCTGACTCAGGAAATGGCGCACCTATCTCCTGGCTCGCCGCAGCTCGACGTTCCCGACGTCAAGGCGATCCGCCGATGCGTTAGGCCCGACGCCGAACGTGATGGTCGAACGGCCGCGCCACCAGTCGTCCCACACGACGCGGAAGGTGTCGAACTGCCAATGTTCGAGCGTTCCCACCATCATCGAGCTCAGGCGGTAGCGGAGCGTGCCGTTTTCGTTGGTGATCGTGATCGGCGGGTAGAGCGAATCCGGATCAGCGAACGTTCCTGCATAACGCTCGAGGGGGAGGCTCGGCTTCGTCCCCTCCACGCGCTGGTTCTGCTGACGGGCGCTGACCGAGTCGTCGCGCGCATCGTCTGCGCGCTGCAGCGCCAGCATTTCCCCCGACCAGTCACGCGGGGGCGCACCAAGGAACGTATCAAAGACCTTGAACATCAACGGATGACGGATCTCGGTGCTCGTGTTGCTGATGACGTAGACGCCGATCCCTTCTTCGCGAATCATTCCGTTGATCGCGATCATGCCGGTCAGCGAACCGGTATGGAAATCGACCTGTCGCCCCAGGTAGTCCTGCTGGAACCAGCCTAACGCATACGAACGGAAGTGCGGCTTGGACATCCGGAGCTGCGGCGCCGATCGTTCAGTCCATGGGGGCAGTATCGTCACGGGTTTGAACAACTCCGCCCAGGTCTGCTGCGTGAGGAGGGGCTTGCCGTTCACCTTGCCGGTGTCGAGCAGGAACTTCACCCATCTCGACATGTCGGCCACGCTCGACCAGACGGATCCGGCTGGGGCGATGCCGTTCGAGAACGAATTGCCACTCACGCGCAGCGTGTCGTTCTGCCGCCCGTGGGGTTCGGCGCGGTTGTCCTTCGTCTTCGCCTCCTCCAGCGTGGTGACCGAGCGGGTCATGCCTAACGGCTGGAAGATCCGCGTCCGCAGGAACTCGTCCCACGTCTTGCCGCTCGCGGCCTCGATAACGGCGCCGGCCACCGTGTACATCACGTTGTGGTAGACGTATCCGGCCCGGAATGAATACGTCGGCTTGATGAACCGGATGCGCCGGATCACTTCTTCACGCGAATTGTCCCCATGAGACCAGAGGTAGTCGGCATTCGGGAGTCCCGCGCGATGCGTGATCAGGTCGCGGACCGTGACCTCGCGGGTCGCCCACGGGTCGTACATCTCGAACGACGGCAGGTACTTCGTGACGGGATCGTCCCACCGCACCTTGCCCTCGTCGACCAGCATGCCAAGGGCAGCCGTCGTGATGGCTTTTGTGTTCGACGCGATGGCGAAGATGGTCTGCGTGTCGACCGGGGCCTTCGTGCTCACGTCGCGAACGCCGTAAGCCTTGGCAAAAACCAGCTGGCCCCTGTAGACGATAGCGACGGCGAGCCCCGGCACGTCCCAATCCTTCGCAGCCTTCGCGAAGTAAGCGTCGAGGGCACGAAGGTCGGGGTGGCCGTTGCCCTGGGCGCCGAGCGGGAGCGCAGTGAGCGAGACGATGCAGCCGGCGACTAGACGCTTCAACATTTTTTGGCTCCGAGTCAGGCAATCGAGACGAGCTTCTTCGCACCTAGAATTACGCAGGGGCCGGCCATTGCGCGATGCCTTTGTGGTTGACGAAGGGGAGCCCGCTTCCTATGAATGGCTTCCCCGGTTGCCGAGCCGGCGCCGGACATAGCCCGGAGAAACTGTGAGACTGTGTGCAGCCTTTTTATTGACGGCGACCGCCTCGCACGCGATGGCGCAGTCGCCAGCCACTGTTCCTACGCCGGCCGCGTTGCAGGGGATCCGAGAGCAGGATCTGCGTACCGACCTCTTTGCCATGGCCGGTGACGCGTTGCGCGGACGTGAAGCCGGTACGCTGGACGAGATGCGTGCGTCGATGTGGACCGCCGAGCAGCTCCGGAAGATCGGACTGGAGCCCCTCGGAGAAGACGGCACGTATTTCCAGTGGTTCAACATGCGGCGCACGCGCGTCTCGACGGTCGGCAGCTCCGTGCGCATTGGTGGGAAGCCATTCGCGATGTGGACGGACATCACACCCGCTTCGAACACGGTTGGTGACGTCGTGGCGCAGACCGTCTTCGTCGGCGACGGCAGTGACACGACGATCGACGTTCGCGGTCGCGTTGCCGTGGTCACGCTCCGCCCGACCTCGCAGGGCACGCGCACGACGGTCAACACGCCGGAGTATCGCGCGGTCCGTCAGGGGATCACGATGCAAAGCGGTGCGCTCACGCGTCGCGGTGCAGCGGCGGTCATCGTCGTCGCAGATTCAGTCGGGGAAACGATGTTCGAGGCTGTGGGCAAGCTGCAGTCGCGGGGCGGGTACACGGTCATCGGCGGTGCGAACCGGTTCGCTCCAGCCGGTCGTGGTGGCGGCGGCGGTGCTGGGCGCGGTGGTCGCGGCGGCGGGGCTCCAGGCCAACCCCAGCCTGCTCCAGTCCTCTTCGCTCATCATTCTTCGCTCGCCCAACTCCGCGAAGACGGCCAGGGCGTCGAGATCCACCTCCGAAGCGAAAGCTTCGACGCCCCAAGCGTGAACATCATCGGCGTCGTGCGAGGGACGGACCCGGTGCTGCGCAACGAGTACGTCGTGTTCAGCTCACACCAGGACCACGATGGAGTGCGATTTGCGGTCGCGGGCGACTCGATCTGGAACGGCGCTGACGACAACGGATCCACCAGCGTGGCGCTGCTCGCCATCGCGCGCGCCTGGATCAAGCAACCATCCAAACGCTCTGCGCTCTTTATTTACCACGGCGCCGAGGAGCGGGGCCTGCTCGGGTCGTTGTGGCATGCGGCGCACCCCGTCGTCCCGCTGGCATCGATGGCTGCGGTGCTCAACGGCGACATGATCGGCCGCAACCATCCTGACACGGCATCGCTGTTAGGCATCCAGCCGCCGCACCGGAACTCGACCGGCCTGGTACAGATGGCGCTCGACGCGAACAATCGGACCGGGAAATTTGTACTCGACTCGTTATGGGATCGCCCCTCGCATCCCGAGGGCTGGTACTTTCGCAGCGATCACGTTCCCTACGCGCGACTGAACGTTCCAGCGCTCTTTTTCAGCACAAATCTGCACGACGATTACCACACGCCGCGTGACAATCCGGACCGCATCGACTACGCCAAGCTCACGCGGATGACGAAGTGGATGTTCCTGACGGGGTGGATCGTGGCCAACGCGAAGGAACGGCCTGCGATAGACGTCGGGTTCCAGCTGGAGCGGTAATGCGTATGCCCCACGTTACCGCAGGTAAGAACGCTCAAGGAACGTTGGCGAACCGCGCATGCAATAATGTGGATACTGGTGGAACCGATCAAACGCCTCCTACGTTGAGGCGTTAGGACTCGAGGAGGCGGTATGAACTCCTGCACTGCGAGGGGCGCGTTGAATGCAACTCCGCGCCAGCCGTCCCGGATGCCCCCCGGCCGCCTCCGGCTTCTCCTGGCTACGCTCCTGGCCGCTGCGGCCTGTTCAGAAGCACCAGACGCCCTGTTTGGTCCGACCGCCAGTGCGGCCATTGGCGAGCAGCAGTTCACCGCGATCTTGCGGGCGCAGTTTGTCGCGACGCAAGTGGTTGCCGGTTCCGATCACAGCTGCGCGCTACGGGGCGACGGGGCGGCGTTTTGCTGGGGAAGTAACTGGGTGGGTCAGCTGGGACTCGGTTATACAGATCGCAGAGCAAACCCATACCCGGTCGAGATCAGGGAACATCGATTCACGGCGCTTGCGGCTGGAGGGGTCCACACCTGCGGTCTGACCATAGACGGCGCGACGTATTGTTGGGGTGATAATCGGTCTGGGCAGGTCGGACAGGCCGGGACCGATGCCGTCATGTCTCCCACGCGCGTGGCGGACGTTCCGGCGTTGGTCGCGTTGACTGCCGGCTGGTTCCATAGCTGCGGACTGACGAATAGCGGTGAGATGTATTGCTGGGGCGATAACTCGTTTGGGCAACTCGGCCGAGGCACGGATCGCTCATCTGCCGTTCCGATATACGCCAGCAATCATAAACCGGAAAAGGTTGCCGGACCGTTGCACTTTACCTCCATCTCCGCCTCTCCCAGCGCCACAAGCACCTGCGGCGTGGCCGCCGGCGTGGTGTATTGCTGGGGAGAGAGTCTTGACGGAGTGCTTGGGCGCCAGGTCCAGCTGCAATGCAGGATCATTGCAGCAAACGAGTATTCAGGGGAGCCAGAGGAGTTCTCCGTGCCGTGCAGCAGTGCACCCGTCCCTGTTTCAACGCGCGCCGACGCGACGACCGTCATGCTGGAGCGATACGGCGCCTGCGCGGTACTGACAACAGCAGAACTCGAGTGTTGGGGTTTCGGAATGCCCCCAACACTCGTCCCCTCGGCGCGGGTCAAAAACGCCTGGATGCTCTGGTCAACAGCGTGTGGACAAGCCGACACGGGACAGGTCACGTGCTGGCGACTGCGGCCACCCTTCAACGTCGAGAATCCGTTTGGTAAGGTTGGTGCGCTCGTGAGTCTCCACAGTAGCGGCCGTCATCATTGCGGCATCAGTAAGGCCAAATCACTGGTGTACTGCTGGGGAACGAACTACGATGGCGCGTTAGGCGACGGCACTACGATCCATCGCGATTTCCCCGTCGCGGTGGCAGCACCACTCCGCGCACCATGATACGCTGAACGTCCGCTGTGCATTCATCGGATCCGGGCCACGCCTCCGCCCGGAGCCGGAAAGCGGGTGAATATGGTGGGGTCATGCCCAGGCACGACGCGACGTATGTCTCCGGCCAGGCGTAGCATCCTCGCCTGGGCAGCGAGGTTGCTCAACGAGTCCAGCGTCTGCGCGATCGGTCTCCGGCTAGCGAAGTTCTCGTACAGGTAAGCGTTGTCCGACGCGAGGACCACAGTGCCGGATGTTGTCGCGACGGTAGCGAATTGCGACGCAAACGTATGCTTGCCGCCGGTATAGACACGAATGCCCGGGAGTATTTCGACTGAATCCCCGTCCACGAGCTGCACCCGGCCGGCTTGGCGCATGTCCGAGAGCATCCGAGCGTCGAGCGAATCGATCGTGCTGCGGCGCGGGCGGCCAGTGCTGTCAACGTAGTAGTCGTATTCCGCGCGCTGGATCCAGATCCGTGCATTGGGGAAAAGATCCGCTCCGTCGAGGTGATCCCAGTGCACGTGAGAGACAATGATGTCGGTGACTGTCTCCGCGCCGATGCCCATGCGCCCGAGTGCAACAGACGGCCGCACATAATCGACTGGTTTCCACCGGGTCATGAACTTTTCGCGGTAGAAGCCGGCGTCCATCAGCACCGTGCGGCCGCGCGCACTGATGAGCCAGACCATGAGCGCGATGTCCATCCGGCGCGCCGGGTCGGCTCCCGAGACGAGCGATGCCACGGAGAATTGCGCCAGGGTGCCGTAGTGCAGGGCGTACACGTCGTACGTTGGCGATACGGCGCTGCCAGCCCTCTCCCCTCGATCGGTGCTGGCCGAGCTCCGGCCGGCGCATCCCGCAACCGCGACAAGGCACGCGATGATCGGAAGGAGTCGACGCACGAGAAACATGACCATGGCCTCCATTACTCCGATGCGAGGGCAATCGCTGGATTGATGCGCAGTGCACGCCAAAGCGGAATCAGGCTGGCGAGCGCCGCCGCAACAATCAGAACGAGCACCGTCACGCCGAGGACAACTGGATCGAACGGAGAGGTTCCAAACAGCACCGCCATCATGACCCGGCCGACGCCAAAGGCGATCAGCAGCCCTGTCCCGATCCCCATGATGACCACCCGCAGGGCAGCGTTCATGACGAAGCCGGCGATTCGCGACGACGATGCACCGAGCGCGACTCGCACGCCGATCTCGCGCGTGCGCTGTGTGACATCGTAGGCGACCAGCCCGTAAATTCCCGCCGCGGCAGCCAGAAGACCTAACGATCCGAGTACCAGGAACAACACGGCCGCGACGCGCCACGGCTGAAGTTGCGGCGCCAGCATCACGGTCGTGCGCTGAATCGAGAGCTCGTCGGGATGGCTGAGTACCGGCGTGAGCGTGGCGCGCAGCCGGGCCACATCCGCCGGCGTAGTCTCGTCGCTGAGTCGAACGTACAGAAAGTTCGGGATCAATGCCCGGGGAGGGATCGCCCAAGCCTGCGGGAGCGGCACGAACGCACGATAGAGGGAAGGCGTCGCGACGAACCATTTGAGGTCACGCACCACGCCGACGATCTCCCGGCACGGACTCGACGGCTCACGGACGTGCACACACCTGCCCAGGACGTCACCAGCAGGGAACAGTTCCCGCGCCAGCGACTCCGTAAGCACCGTGACCATCGAAAAATTGTCGGCTGGAGTCAGGAGACGGCCCGCCACCGGGCGAACGCCAGTGGCCCGCATGAATTCCGGATCGACGAACTCCAGCGATGGACCGCGCAGTCCCGCGCCAATGGTATCGCTCGCGTTAGGTCCCACCTTGGAGGGCAGGCCCAGTGCGCCGAGTGGCGTGAGGGTCCGACCGACCGCTACAACGCCCGGAGTCGCCCGCAGGCGCTCGGCCGCGCTCGCGAGCTCAGGCTCGGCATTGGCGTCGCGCGCCGGGATGGCAACCTGAATGAGTCGTTCGTGATCGAAACCGTGGTCGAACGAAGTTGCGCGGCGAAGGCTCTGGAGGAATGTCCCGCCACTGGCCAGCAGCACCGTGCAGAGCGCCGCCTGGGTGACGAGCAGCGCTGTTCGCATCCCGCTTCCCGCTGACGTGATGCCTGACGAGCTGCGCAGCGACGTGATCACGTCCGCGCGCATCGCGAACAACGCGGGCGCAATTCCGGCCGCCAGTCCGGCGATGGCCGCGACGCCGAGGCCGAGCCAGACGGCACGATGATCAACGACGGTGTCCGTCCAGCGGAGAGTCGAAAGCTGCGCGCGAAGGAGTCCGCCCGTCGCGCTGGCCACCGCCAATGCGATGGCACCCGCGATGAGCGCCAGGAGCAGGCTCTCGGTGACGAGTTGTGCGATCAGCCGACCCATCGGAATTCCGAGCGCGACGCGAATGCCGATTTCACGGCGGCGGCGTAGCGCACGCATCAGCAAAAGGCTGGCGACATTCGCTATAGCGATGACGAGGACGACAACACCCAGGAGTCCCAGGCGCGGCAACAGGGCGACGCTGCTTTCCGACATTCCGCGAATACGCGATCCCACGAACGGGGAGCCATCGGCCCGAGTTCCGAATACCCCAACCAGGCCAGGGCCCTTCGCCGCGAAGAACGATCCCGCGAACGCTACCGAGCTGTCGGCCACGTCAGGGTCATTCGCGCGCGCGCGACGGAACCCGGCAGCGAGTAGTTGGTTGAGCTTCGCGTCGGTGGCGCCAGGTTCGAGCCGCGCGATGACCCCGAGGAAGGTGATGTCCCTACCCGCAATATTCGTCAGCGGTAGCCAGAGGTCGGTCACTTCGAGATCGATGCCCTCGAACTCGCGGGCCGCGATTCCGATGACTGTGTAGGTCTCGTCGTCGAGTCGTAGCGAGTGGCCGACAATGGTCGAATCACCTGCAAACTGACTCCGCCAGAAGGCATGGCTCAGGATCACAACGGGCATCGGTGCGCCGGTGATGCGATCCTCATCCGGCGCAAAGAAACGACCAAGCGCCGGACGGATGCCGAGCAAGTCGAAGTAACCGGGGCTTACAAAGGTCCGCCGAACTCGCCGGTCGTTGCCGTTCAGTCGACCGGCGTACCCGGGATAATTGCCGGCAAGACGCGCGGTTCCACGCGTGGCTTCGCTGAGCGCCTGGAGGTCGTGCGTACTGAGCGTCTGCACCACACGGCCAGTCGGGCCGTAGTTCGGACCTCGAACCGAGAAGATGCGCGCGTAGAGGCGGCGCATCTGGTCCGGCTTGGTCACGCCGGGAGGCGCCTGAAGGAAAACGCGGTCGATCGCCGTGAAAACCGCGACGTTTGCCCCAACGCCCAGGCTCAACGAGACGATGATGGTCAGCGTGAGTCCCGGGGACCGTGCGAGTCCGCGCACGGCGAACGCAAGGTCATTCCTCGCGGCTTGCAGATGTCTGAGCAGTCGGTGCCACGCCATCTTTCACCCTGGCCTGTCGCGCGGTGCTGGATGTCGAACGTGCCTACTGATACACTGAATCCCGTCACTCCCGAACGCCACTGCATCTTCCAAAGCGGAGCGCGTGTGCCACATCCCACCCAGCGAACGCCGGCTGCACTCTCCCTGCTCGCACTTGCGGTCCTGCTCAATACGCAGGCCCTGGACGGACAGTCGATCGTCGGCCCCCCGCGGAAAGGTGAGCCGGTACGTGTGCAGTTGCGGACGCCGCAGGACTTCTTCGGTTTCCAGATGGGCGCCGACCAGAAGCTCGCCCACTGGGACGACATGGTGAAGTACTACGACCTGCTGGCATCGACCAGCGATCGCATGAAAGTCGTCAACATGGGAAAGACGTCGGAAGGGCGACCGTTCTATGCGCTCTTCATCTCGTCGCCCGAAAACCTCGCGACATTGGAACCGTTACGGCAGATCAATGCGACGCTTGCCGATCCGCGCGGCGTGCCTGACGATTCACTGGAAGTGCTGGTCAGCCGTGGAAAAGCCGTCGTGCTGCAGTCGATGAGCATGCACTCGACCGAGGTCGGCGGCAGCCAGATGGCCGTCGAGTTCGTGTACGACCTGCTGAGCCGCAATGACGTCGAAGCGCGCCGCATCCTCGAGAACGTCATTTCGATCGTGATCCCGGCATTCAATCCGGATGGCCAGGTCATGGTCACGGAGTGGTACCGCAAGACGCTCGGCACCGAAGCCGAGAATACATCGCCGCCCTGGCTGTACCAGAAATACGCCGGTCACGACAACAATCGCGACGCGTTCCAGCAGAACCTTCCGGACTCGAAGTACATCTCGAAGCTGATGTTCCGCGAATGGATTCCGCAGGCGTATGTCGACCACCACCACATGGGTGGAAACGGCGCGCGCATTTACTTGCCGCCTTACGCGGAACCGGTCAGGCCGTCCGCTGATCCGATCGTGTGGCGTGAGCTTGCCTGGTACGGCGGGCACATGGCGACGAAAGAGGAAGAATATGGGATGTCGGGCGTCATCAACGACGCCGTCTATTCCGGATGGGGCCACATGGGGTTCCACTGGATCACGCCCTTCCACAACATCGCCGGCATGTTGACGGAGTCCGCCAGCGCGGCGCTCGCGTCGCCGGTGACCTTGACCCCGCAGCAGCTCCAGGGAAATACGCGAAATCTCCAGACGTACAAGGAGCAGACGAACTTCCCGAATCCGTGGCCGGGGGGGACGTGGCGCCTGCGGGACATCGTGGACCGCCAGAAGATCTCGGCCTGGGCTACCATCGACCTCGCCGCGCGAAACAAGGAGACCGTGCTCCGGAACATGTACCTCAAGGGAAAGCGGCAGACCGAGCGCGGTGCGAACGGCACACCCAAGGCGTTCATCGTTTCGCTCGGAGATGACCAGCACGATCCGCTGACGACGCGGAAGATGATCCAGAACCTGCTGAACCAGGGTGTGGAGGTTCTCCAGGCGTCCGCTCCGTTTTCGCAGGACAACCGGACCTATGGCGCCGGCACGTACGTGGTCTCGATGGCGCAGCCCAAGATGGGGGTCGTTAGGTGGATGTTAGGCCGCACATCCTATCCGGACAACGAGTTCACACGGGATAACGACGGCAATCCGATCCGTCCGTACGACATGGCGACTGACGTGATGGCCGAGTTCATGGGTGTGCGCGTTGAGCCGACCAATACCACGGTCAGCGCCACGCTGTCTCGCGTCTCGAGCGCGGAGCCGCCGGCGGGGAAGGTGGCCAGCGGGGCGGCGTCACTGGCCTTCAGCGGAAGACTCAACGACTCCTGGCGCGCGGCCAACATGCTGATGGCGAAGGGCGCCGCGGTGCGGCGTGTCGACAAGGCGCTTGGTGCGCTGCACGTCGGGGACTACCTGGTTCGTGGCGCGAAGGCCGACCTGCTCGGGACAGTGGCGAAGGCAACGGGCGTTGACTTCGTCGCGATGAACGGCAACACGAACGCCGTCAGCCACCCTGTGCGCCAGATGCGGGTCGCCATGTACCAGCGCTACAACGGTGGCAACATGGACGAGGGATGGACCCGACTTCTGTTCGAAGACTTCGGCCAGACCTATCACAGCATTTTCGATCCGGAGCTGAAGGGCGGAAACCTCATCGCGAAGTATGACGTGATCGTCCTGCCGGCCGACAATCCAGGGACCCTGGTTGGGCGCGTCGGTGGCGCCGGTGCGGGGCGTGGCGCGGCACCGGCAGGTGCTGGAGCAGCTCCCGGAGCGCGTGGCGGCGGCGTGCCAACGTCCACCGCGAGTGGCGATCCAAATCCGCGAGGAGGTGGCGGGAATGCCGTGCTGGGCGGTCCCGGCGGCGGCGCTGGTGGCGGGCGAGGTGGCGGTGGAGGTGGCGGCGCTGGACGAGGCGGGCAGCCGCCGCCCGAGTTCCGCAGCGGGTTTGGTGACGAAGGTGTTTCGGCGCTCCGCGACTTCGTCTCGGCTGGAGGAACGCTCGTCACCTTTGGTGAATCCGGTCAGTTTGCGATCGAGCGATTCGAGCTGCCGTTACGTGATGTGACGGCCGGTCTCCCGTTCAAGCAGTTCTGGTGCCCGGGGTGTACGCTGCGCATCCAGGTGGATACGGCGAACGCACTCGGCTACGGCATGCCTGCCAACGCACTCGCGGTGTGGCTGGCCGGCAGCCAGGCGTACGAGATCCTGCCTAACGCGCCAGCCGGCACCAATGTGATCGCCCGCTTTGCCGAACGGGACGTGTTACAGAGCGGCTGGCTGCTCGGCGAAAACGTGATCGCCGGAAAACCCACGGTGGTGTCGGTGCCTCATGGCCAGGGGCGCGTCGTCCTGTACGGTTTCCGGGTCCAGCATCGGCACCAGGCGCACGGAACCTACAAGCTGCTGTTCAACGTGCTGCAAGGCATCGGCAGGATCGACTGACCGGCTGAGCGCCCGCCCTGGGTCGCCGGATTCCTCATTCGTGCGCGACGAGGAATTCGGCGATCTCCTCGGCGACTTCGGAAGGCGCCTCTTCGTGCGGCCAATGGCCGGCGTTGTCGAGGGCCAGCACCGCCGCGTCAGGCAGCAGCGTGCGCCAACGCTCGAGCAGATGGGGCCTGAACGCGGTGTCCTTCAAGCCCCAGATGATCGACGTCGGAATCGGACGCAGTTTGTCGACGTTGGCGTACAGCTCCCGGTAGAAGGGCGCCGATCCAAGGAGGGCCTTCGCCAACGGCCACAACACCAGGACGCGATCATCGGGGTTGCGGAAGGGCTCCAGGTACTGCCGATGGATGACCTTCGTCAGGCGCGATCGCTGCGCGTAGGCTGACGGCATCAAGATCTGCAGTGATGCATTGAGGTGCCGGTACATCCAGCGCCCGAACGCCCCGGAGACGATGCGTGCCCGGTTGCGCATCTCCTTGTCGTCGTCGAATGGCCACATCCAGGAATTGATGATGACGAGGCGAGTCACCAGCCCATGCAGTGCGAGTGGTAACCCGATCGGGCCGCCGAAGTCGTGGACGACGAGAGCGAACTGCCTGAGCCCCAACCCGTCGACGAACGCGCGCAGCCGCGCTGCATGCGTTTCCGGTGTATACGAAGCGCCACGCGGCCGATCAGACAGCCCGAACCCCAGGTGATCCGGCGCAATACAGCGGCACTGGCTCATGGTCGCCCGGATGACGTGCCGATATTCGAACGACCATGTCGGCGTGCCGTGAACGAAGAGGACGGGTGGGCCTGTCCCCTCATCGATGTAGTGGACGCGGCCGTCCGCGAGCTCCGCCCACTTGGGAGCGAACGGATACTCGGAACGGTCAAGCCAGTCGTGACTCGTCAATCGTAAATCGAGATTCGTGAATTGCTGTTCTTACCCCAGGCCCCAAGCGCCAAGCCCCAAGCCCTAGGCCCCAAGCCCCAGGCCCTACTTCTCGTCCAACTTTCTCCCCGCATTCAGATTGTCAAAGTGCAAGATCGTATTGAACACAAACGCGTACGTCCCGAGGGTGTAGCCGCGCCAGACGGGGTTGTTCGCGAACAACACGATGTGGCCGCGCTCGAGCGGCACATCGACGACGACGGGGCGCTGCGCGATCGTACCGCCGCCACTCAAGAGGCCTGACACGAGCAGGTCGCGTTGATCGCTGAAGCGCAGGACGACGCGCGGCCGCTGCTCGGGCGGAATGAGCTGCGTGGCGTTCCGGAGCATGTCGTCCGTGACTGGGCCAAGCTGCCACGGTTGTACCGTTTGACGTGGCGGTAGCGCGAAGCGATCCTCGAGCGCAGGGCGGCCCTGGACGGCGTCGGCGTCGTCAGGCGTGCCGCGGCCCGTGGCGCGCTGGGCTGGGCCACCGCCGCCCCCACGCCCACCGCCACGCGTGGTGCCAACGCTGAAGCTCTCGCCGCTGCTGCTGTACACGGCAATGCTGTCGCGGACGCCGTAGGCGATCGGGCTGGCGTCGTCGACAAGTCGTGAGCGGAGGAACGAGCCGACAACTGCATTGCCGGTCGGCGTGTTCATGGTCACGCCGCTCGTGTACCCGAACGTGATCGCGAACTGCGACGTGTTCTCGCTGGTCACCAGGACGCCGCCCTGTTTCACGAAGTTTTCCAGGTTGGCGAGGCCGCTCCAGCCGAGGCCAGGGCGCATGTCGTCCGTCTGGGCGAGCGTGCTGATGTTCGGCGTTTCGGGCGAGTTTTTCCACGGCATGGGATTTCGCCACATCGGCATCCCCTGCACGATCGATTGCGCATTTCCGCCCGCGGGCGGGAAGAGAATCACGTCGTATTTGGCGCGGAGGTTGGCGTCGCGCGACGCTTCCTGCGTGCTGATGTAGTCGAACGGCACCTGTGCCTGGTCAAAGGCGAGCCGCCACCAGCCCTCGGTTTGCGTACTGAGCCAGGTGTGCATGATGGCGATGCGCGCCGCCCGCACCGGGTGCGTTTTGACGTTAGGCGCCGCCGCCGCCGTCACTTTCAGGCCAAGGTCGCGCGCCGCTCGGTCGAGATCCGCCTGCGGTACGCCCTTGATGATGAATGAGCCGCGCGCAAAACGCTGTCCGCCCGACTCGAATGACTCCTCGGCGGCCTGGAAGTCCGCGTCACGGAAACGAAAGCGAAGGGTGGCCAGGGCATTGTCGGCGTTGGCGTTGATGAGGAACGTGTCACCGCTGCCCGTCACGCCGCCCGGCGCAACGATCCTTCCGGTGACGGCTTCGACGGGCACGTGGAGCACCGTGGTGTCCATGATGCGGGTCGCTTGCGTCGCAAAACTTTCCGGGAACGTCCACCCCGTATCGTCGTACGGGTTGGTCTGCGGATCGTTAGGTGCCCAGTACTGGTAGTCGAGCAGCGCGTCGGCGATGCGCGAATACGGCTGGTCCATGCGGATGATGTAACTGCCGGCGGGGAATTGGCGTGACTCGGTACTCGTGACTCGTGACTCGGCAGTGCTGTCCCGCTGTCCGCCGGCCACTGCCCGTGTCGTGTCCGCACCTGCGCCTCGGCCACCTCCACGTCCCCCACGCCTCGGCACCGAAACGGTGAAGGGCGCCGTCGCACGGGAGATTTCAACTCGCTGCTTCTGCATAACGCGGAGCAATTCCGCCTGGGCGCCTGGGCGCGGATCGTTGGCGGGCAACACGTATGCCGCAGGCCCTTCGACTTTCGCTTTCAAAATCGAGCGCTTGCTCTTCTCGTAGAAATTCTGGAGGAAGAGCCGCTTGTTCGTTGCGAAATAGTTGAGCGAGACGAGCACACCAGTCTGCTCGTAGTTGTTGTTGTTCCGGAGCGACCACTTTACGCGGGGCAGGGGAGGATTCTGCCGGTACCACGTGCGCGAGGTCTGACTCTCTGAGAGAGTTCTCTCGAGCGTCTCGGCGCTGCCGCCGTTGCCGAAGGTTTCGTACAGGCGGCTGATCCCGTTATGCGTCGCCGCGATGAACATGAGGTAGCCGGGTGACCAGGTGTCGAAGGCGCCGAACGCAAACACACCGGGCATGCCCAGCCGAGTCATCTCCTGCACGTTGTTCCAGCCGATCATGTGCCACTCGTTGGTGAGCAGCGGATCAACCCAGGCGTTGTATGGTCCGTCGCCGATGGTGTTGTCGTAGAGATACGGAACCGATTCGTGCAGGTCGTGCAGGACCTGCGCTTTCCAGTCGACGTAAGCGTTGAGGACGTTTTCAGTGAGCTTGAGCGTCACGCCCATTGCGTCGCGGTTGTTGTCGTGCGCGACGTATTTGCCCCAGTAGATCAGCCCGGGCCAGGTGCGGTCCGGGTATTTCATGTGCCAGTTGAAGATGTCGACCTGCCGGTCGCGCCCGTCGACTTCGACAATCGGCGTGATGAGCGTGATGAGGTTGTCGCGGATGTGCTTGATGTACGGGCTCTCGTCGACGGCCAGTCGATAGGCGAGCTCCATCAGTGCTGTCGGTGCGCCGGCTTCGGGTGAGTGGATCGTGCCGGTGATGTAGTAGACGGGCGCCGTCGTGGCGGCCAGGCGCGCGGCCTCGGCGTCGTTCATGCCTATCGTGCGCGGATCCGCCAGCTTGGCGAGGTTTGCCTTGTTCTGATCGAGGCGGGCCATGAGCGCCTCGGACGCGACGGCGACGGCTATCATGTCGCGTCCTTCTTCCGTCTGGCCGATCGTGTACACCCGGACCCGCGGGCTCGCCGCGTCGAGCCGGCGCATGTAGTCGTAGACTTCCTTCGAATACGGCAGCTTGTTCGGCGCCCCGGCGATGTCGCCTAACACGACCTTCGGCGTCGGCACGGTGCGTGAGGCCGGGAGGTAATCGACCAGCGGGGAGAGGAAGAACTTCTCGGTGGTGTATTCGAGGATCTTCCTTGTGTATTCCTCGTCGATCGGCTGCCGTGGATCGCGCCCGGGCCGATCGGCGGACGGAGCCGCGGAAGTCCCATTCTGCGCTAGGAGCGCGTTTGGAACAGAGAGGACAAAGGCGAGGAGCGAAAGCAGTCGAGTTGCAGCGAGGAGTCTCATCGTGGTTTTCCGGGTGGCCGACGGTCCGTTCACAATTTCAGGATCGCGCTGACCCGAATTCTGCAGCGTGGGCGAGAGGTGGCGCTATGGCGGATCGATTCGCACGGGATAAAAAGTGAGAGCCCCGGCACCGAAGATCGGTGCCGGGGCTCTGACGTCAGTCTGAAAAAACCTTACGGAGGTGGAATGTCGGTCACACGAATCACTTTCCAGGTATCTGAAGCAATGGTCCCTGCATCAATGCCTGTGAGATTGTAACCAACCTGTTTGAGCTGTGAGCTTCTCGCGGCAAAAATGTTGAACGTCTGCCCCGGGCCCGGATCAAAATCGAACGGAACGCCATTGATCGACAGCGCCACCGTATGAGAAATGGCTGGGTTCAGAGTGTTCAGGTTCACCGTGATCTTGAAATCCTGACTCACGTTCTGCACCCACTGGCCGACGTTGAACGTTTGCACCGAGTTACCGTTGCCGCGGACTGTGAAAATCAGCGGCTGGTTCTGGTTGTTCACTCTCGTGTAGGACAAGCGTGCAATCTCGTTGGCGTTGTTGTTGCCGGGAGCGTTGGCGTTGAGAATTACAAACGGCGCTTCCTTCAGGTTTGACGCGGCCTGCAATGACGTAAAGGACACTTCGTAGGTCCCGTCATCTTCGGCTACGTTGCCATTTTCTCGTGTCGCAAGCAGCTGGAACAACGGGCATTGGTTGCACGCTCCCTGACCCTGACTGAGTTCAACGAGTGGACCCGGCATGTTCCCGACGCCGGTCTCGTTGATCCGGATGAATCCCGGATGAACCGCGCTAATCGTCCAGGCGTCGCCGATGTCGGGTGTGAGTCCCAAGTCCGACATATCGTCCTCGATGATCTTCAGCGCCACACCGCCAAACGGGGAGGAGGCGTCGGTCGAGCCGCTCTCACCGGCGTCATCGGCCAGGAGCGGCTGCGGGCGGAGGTAATCAATCGCCTTTGCCAAAGCTCTGCCTAACGGTCCGGCTTCCCGACCTAGCCAGGTGTTCATCACCGTATGTGTCTGGTGGCATGTGCCGCCACCCCAAGGGAAGGTGGCACTGTCTGGCAAGACTTCGGTGTAGGAAGCCGATTCCACGTGACTGATAGCCGTGCTAGAGCTGCCACCACCGTGAATACACATCCCGACGTCGATGTTCGGAACCCAAGTAGTGACCGGTGGATATACCTGCACGTTGTAGCAGGCAGGCGAGGCCGCATTGAGCGCCGTCGACGGGCACTGTGTTGGATCTGGATCCATCGTCACCAGGTGTGGTCCCACCGGAGTCTGGCCATCGTTGATCTGGACGCCGGCCTGTCCGTCGAAAGTCGTCAACTGGAGATCGTAGAAGGGCGAAGTTGACGCTCCGTCCAGCACGTCTGCACCACCACTGCGAACACCTTCAGCCTCGTTAACAATCAGACCCTGCCTGAGCACTCGATATGACCTGACGAGTGGGGCGCCGGTGGCAAAGTTCGTCACATCTGCCCAAAGGTCCACGAGGTCTTGGGCCCGGGCGTCAGTGATGTTCGTGCCACGGTAATCGATGACCTGCTGGATGAAGGTCAGCAACATCGCGTTTGAAACGCCGCTGGTGCACGCGTTGTCGATGGCGTCGAACTGCGGATCCAGGACAGCCTCCTGAGCAGCGTCGAAGAGGTCATCGATATCCCCTCTTATGCTCGCAGCCATGCTGCCACCGCACGTCGAGCCCTTGGCCAATGAAGGCCCGGTGGGAACAAGTGGTGCCTTGTCGTTCGGGCGATCCGTACATGCGGCAAAGACAAGGACCACGAGGGCGCCGATTCCGGCGAGAAGTGAACGACGCATTGTGAATGCTCCTGTTAGTGCGACCTGCGATCTAACTACATGGGGGAGGGCCTTTCCAAATACGACCCTCTAGGATAGTGGCATCGGACGCGTTCGGTAAGACCAACTTTGTCCTGCAAACTCCTGTAACTCCTGCGCAACAAGTACGGTAAGTCGTCTCCGAGTTCCCGATTTGGTACGCGGCAAGCTTACCGGACGCGTGGTCCCTGAGCGTTTCGCTGATGTAGCCGCCGGCGTTCCTTTGGCGTTCTTCCAGATACGACCACCCTGACGTCCCGAGGGCTCGAATCCGCCGGCACGAAGCGCGCCAGAACGGAAAGGCCACACCCAAAGGTCGTGGCCGGTTAGAACACCGTCAGAGCGGCGTCAAAAGTGCGCTTGATATTGGAAGACCGGCCTCTCAACGCTATCCAGGCGCGACTCGGTTGAGAGATGGTCTCAACGTCGCGGACTAGCGGTTGCTAACTGCGCCAAGGTACTGGTTCCAACGGGCCGCGTTGGCTTTAAGACCACGCCACCACCAGTGCTTGGTTTCGGAGAAGCCCCGCCCGTGAAGCGGTTGGCCGACGACATAAGCCTGGAGCAGTTTATACGCCTCGAGCGTGTCAGCGGTCGTGCCGAGGAACTGCCGATTGAGGGCCTCCATGGTGAGGAGGTTGCCGTTGGGGTCGATATCCTTTCCGGCTCGAGCGCTTAGCATAATGCGTCGCGCGGAGTCCGGCTCGCCATTCTGCGCGAGAGCTCCGGCAAGGAACATCGTATGCCGCCGAACCTGAAACGCCTTCTCGTTCTCTGGAAGCAACTCTTCGAGAGTCCTCAATTCTTTCCAGGCAGAATCCGAAGTGGTTTTGACCTGACCACTGGCGCGCAAAGTGAGTTTGCACGACACAAATCGCCAGTTTCGCGGGAAGCGCTTGGCGCCTTCGTCACAGCGTCTCCTGGCCTGGGGGAACTCTTCCAGGTTGGCAGCCGTTGTGTAGAGCGTAAAGAGAATCGATTCGACGCCGCTGAAGTATGCATCCGCTTCCAACGCTCGTTGCGCAGCGAGATACGACCCGGTTTGGTCTTTCAATTGCGAGAGGACAGCACTGAGGGCGACCCAGGCGAGCGCGCGCGTTGACTCCCGACTTGTAACCGCCGTAAGGTCTTCCTTCGCCCCTTCTAGCAGCCGGTCTCCGGCAGCCTTCTCGTCGACCTGAAGATCCCAGCGAAGCTTGCGAAGCCGGCCGCGAGCCTCGAGTGCATCCACGTTCGTCGGTTCGAGCGCAAGTGCCCGCTCAGCATGCTCGAGGCCTTTGGCAACGATTGGTTCTGCTTCGACGTTCGTTCGAGTGGACCGCGCATGGAGTGCCAGGAAGGCGCGGAGGGCGATTGGGCTAACCCATTTCGGATCGAGGGACTCGGCTTCCGCAAGAAAGGAGTCAGCTCGTTGAATCAAGGCATTTGCGAGGCCTGAATCGCCCGCCGCTGCGGCAGCGACGCCGTCCTTCCGAAGCCTTTCCGCGCGCTGAACTGACGTCATTGCGACCGCATTCCTGGTGCCCGACTCGAGATTGCGTGCGCGTATCTCGGTACCAACGAACTGACGCAAATACGAGCTGACAGAGTCCGACACCTGTTGGCGCATAACCAGCGGGTCGCCCGAGGGCAACGTCAGCGTGAGACCATCACCTCTCTCTTGCCGACTGAGTCCGTCGTAGACCCTGATGTTCACTGTGACTTGATTCGGGCCCCCTTCGTCGACGTTGCCCCTAACGATTGTTCCCGGTTCGAGAACACGGGCCACGCTATCGACGGCATCAGCACCTCGAAATGGCTCGACGGCCGCTTTTGAGAAGACCTCCAGGCCTTCGACCGGTTTCAGCTGGTCGATCAATGTTTCGGTTAGCCCGTCGGCGAGGTATCCAAGCTTGCCGCCGCTGCGGTCGTCGAAATACAGGATCGCGATCTTGCTGAGGTTTGCGTCGCCGACGGCCGCCGAGGCCGGGGGGCCACTGAACGCCGCATACACCGCGGCGGCGATTGCGAGTCCACCGAGCACTCCGCTGCCAACTACAACCGGTCGTTTCCACAGTGGCACCTTCGCCGGCACTTCCGTTTCGGCCGGCGTATACATCGGCATCCGGGCGCCCGTGGGCACACGATGACGCGCCGTGTGCCGGCCGGTGACCCGGCGCGTGGCCGTGGCGCCTAACGGAGTCCCCAGGATCTCGCAGAAGTCCGCCGCCGTCTTTGGCCGGTCGGCAACCGACTTCTCCAGGGCCGCCAGGATTGCTTCCTCGACCTCTTCCGGCACGGCTGGCCGGACGATCCGGATGCTCGGCACCGCCTCCATCGCGTGGCGGGCCATGATGGCCATCGGGTTCGGTCCGTTGAACGGCGGCTCACCCGCCAACATCTCGTACAGCATGCAGCCAAGGCTGTAGATGTCGGCCGTTGGACCGACCGGTTCACCGGTCGCCTGCTCGGGACTCATGTAGACTGGCGTCCCGACCGCCATGCCCGTTTGCGTCAACTTGCTCTGACCCGCTTCGGTGCGCGCCCGGGCGATCCCGAAATCCGCCACCAGTGCGTGCCCGTTGGACATCATCACGTTTTCCGGCTTGATGTCCCGGTGGACGATGTTCTGGGCATGCGCGTAGCTGAGGGCATCCGCGACTTCGAGGGTGATCTGGATGGCTTCGTCGACGCCGAGCTGCTTCTCTCGATCCAGCTTGTCGCGGACCGATTCGCCCTCGATGAACGGCATCATGTAGTACAGCAGGCCGTTCGCATTTCCCGAGTCGATCAACCCCAGGATGTGGGGGTGCTGCAGCTTGGCGGCGAGCTTGATCTCCCGCTCGAACCGCTCGGCGCCGATCGTGGCGGCGAGGTCCGGATGCAGGACCTTGACCGCCACCTGCCGCTCGTGACGGATGTCGGTCGCCAGGAAGACGGTCGCCATGCCGCCAGCCCCAAGTTCACGTTCGACCTGGTACTTACCGGCGAGGGCGGATTGCAGTTGATCGAGTATCACGGCGAATTCGGCGCGCAGGGTCGTGACACGGTATTTCCTCCCAAGCACTCAATATGGGAGGGTCTGCCCGAGAGAACCAGCGCGAGGCGTGATCCTAACGCACGTACTTCCAGTTCCTGATCCTCCCTTCAGCCATCCACTCCACCGCGGCCGCCACGCGTTGCTTCCGGGTTTCGTCCCTTTTGGCTTCGGTAACCCATTCGATGTATTCCCGCTTGTGACTGGGGCTCATCTCGTCATACGCGGCACGGGCACGGGCGTTGTTCTTCAGGGCCGCGAGCAGGTCGGCGGGCGCGCGCACGGTCCGTGACTTGTCCGATACGGGCGGTACCGGCGGCTTGGCGCCGTCTTCGTTCAGCTTTGCGGCCTCGCGAACAAGTCGGAGGAAGGCAGAACGCGCAGGCAGGTCCTTGACGGACGTCACCCGGCCGAATTGCGCCGTGGTGATTTCACCGGGGCCGTTCGTCCCGGTCATCACTTCCTCCTTCCCGAACCCGAACGCGCAGTGCGCCTTGAACGACGCCATGCTGCACAGGATCCCGTGATGCATGAAGTGCGGGAAAGACCACTTCATCGTCTCTTCGACGTCTGGACAACCGGCATGAACGGCTGACCGGATCCGTTTCAGGATCGGTCTCGCGAACGGAGCCGATTTCGCGATGTATTCGTCTACCCGTGGGTCGGTGCGCATGACGCCCACCCCCAGTCTAGCGAGATGGCGAGGGAGAAGTTGCCGCGTTCTGCTTCTCCCAGACAAAGCGATGCAGGAATTTCCCGATGCGGTTCCAGGTGTCGAGCCACAGGCCGTGCAGCATCGACTCGTGGAGATCATCGGGGATGACCATGAGCTCGTAATAAATGTCCCGCGCCCGGAGGAGCTGGACGAGTCCTACCGTCTGGGCAAAGTCCACGTTGCGATCATCGTCGCCGTGGACCAGAAAAACCGGGGACTTCCAGGTGTCGATCGCGGCGATGGCGGAGGAGCGATACGAAACCGCCGCCGTGTCGAGTGAACTGCCCCACAGGTGCACACCGGCGAGGTCAGCTCCTGCCACAAAAATGTCCGAGTTTCTGGCCAGCGCCTGCGACGTCAACACGCCGCCGTAGGAAAGGCCCCAAATACCGACACGAGCTGGGTCGACATCCGCGCGCCCCTGCAGGTACTTGCCCGCCGCCAGCACGTCCTGGTATTCGGCGTTGCCGTTCCGCCCCGTGTTCGGCGCCCTTTGGAACGAGCGGCCGTAGCCGACGCCGCTCCGATAGTTCACCGACATGACGACGTACCCCTGGCTGGCGAGCCACTGGTTGTAGGCGTACGCCCAATGATAGAACTGCATGTAGTGGTATCCAGGCATCATCTGCCTCGGCGGACCACCATGGACAAAGATCAACGCCGGGCGCCGTTCGCCGGGCTTGAGGTCCTTCGGCACGAACACCTGGTTAGGCACCTCGACGCCATCGGGCGCCTTGATCCGGACGACTTCCGGGACCACGTGCGCCTCGGTGGGGAAGTCTTTCGGCAGCGTGGGGAAGATCACCCGCGCTTTCCCCCCGTTGGCCGGAACCAATCCCACTGACGCCGGCTGCTTCGCGTCGAAATACAGTACCCCGATCTGGCGCCCCGAGCCTAACGGCTGTGGGTACGTCTCGATGCCGTCACCGCTGGTCACTTGGACGGGTGTACCGCCGGCCACCGGCACGGCCCAGATGTCGCGGCGCTCGATGTCCTGCGCGTTGGTGCAGTAGTAGAGCGTCTTGCCATCGGGCGACAATGTCGCCGAGGTGGCATCCTCGATGAGGCCATCAGTTGTCGTGAGCAGCGTGGGCTTTATCGTCGTCCCGTCGAGCTTCACCGACCAGTAACGATCCCATTCGTCCGCATTCGGCGACAGCGGGAAGACGAGGTGGCCATCAGCCCAGAACATCCGGTTGATGTTGCTGAAGACCGGATCGTTAGGCTGGTTGTGCCAGACTTCGCGCGGTCCGATGGTGCTTTCGGCGATGTGGTCGACTCCACCTTGGGGCACGTCGGCGACCATCACCGACAGCGTGTAGCCGCCGCGGAACGTGGCGCGGCAGAGTCCCGGAAAACGGCGATCGACGGCACTCGCGGTGTCGGGCGCGCCACCAAACCGACCACCCCCTCGTCCACCCTCACCACCTACGCCACCACAGACACCCGCTGAACCACCTCGACCCGCCGGTCCAGCGGGATTGCCCAGGCTTGCGACACCCTGGCCGACCTGACCCTGTCGACCGAACGGAAGGCCGGGCCGGCGCGTGAACGCGATCTGCTTGCCGTCTGGTGACCAGGTGGGGAGCGCATCAAAGTCCACCCCGGGGGTCACGTAGGTCACCGAGCGCGTGGCAACGTCGTACATGCCGATGAACGAATGATTCGTGCGGTTCGAGATGAACGCGACCTTCCTGCCGTCCGGCGACCATCGTGGATTGCTGTTTTCGCCCCACGCGGTGATGAACGGCGTTTCTCCCTTGTCCAACTCGGTCGCTTGCGCCGCCTGGGAAACGCGCGCGCGGTAGACCTGGTTCTCCTTCACGTAGAGCACGAACCGGCCGTCGGGCGACAGTTCAGGCGCTCCACCCTCCGCGATGCGGAAGGCGGTCGAACCAGGCGCCGTGCGCACGGCCCAGATCTCGCGTTTCGGGCCGGCGGGATCGTGTGATGGATTGGCGACCCAGCCATCGCGGTTCGGCGCCGAGCCGCGGACGAAGACCACCACGCTGCCGTCATCCGAGATCGTGACGTCGCTGACGTCGATCCCATTGTCTTCCAGGAAGCGCGTTAGGCGCACCGGTCGGAAATCGGGCGCGGCGGCCGAATACACGTTGCGCATCCCACGTTCATAGGCCATCCACGCCAGCCGGTCTGCCTTTTTCGCCGCGACGAGGTCGAGCGGCGAGGCGGGGCTCATGAACTGCTCGATCGTGGGTTTGCCTTGCTGCGCGGATGACGCAGTCGCGATGATGATCGCAAGGATCGATGCTCCAAGGCACCGGACGCTGGTGGCCATGACTCCCTCGTGATGTCGGACGTCGGATGTCGAGGTCGGGAAAGACTGCCTCCGACTTCCGACATCTGACATCCTGATTTTGGGCACAGCGTAACATCGGAGGTTGCTGGCGTCCACACCGGCCTGTTGCCCCCGACGTCAATGCCAATCAGGCAAATCCTGGTCTGGTAGATGCGCTTAAGCTGTTACCCAAAAAAGACTTATGGATCTGTCGGCTCGGGGATTTCGTCCTTGACCCTGTAGACCGACCCGTCTAGCTTACACGCCTTGCTAGCACTCGCGGCCGATGAGTGCCAGCACGGCAAAAAACACCACCGTTCCCCTAGCACGAGGTATGTACCCTATGGCCACCAAGAGCGCGGCGGCGACGAAGATTGCGCCGCTCGCCGATCGAGTCGTCGTGAAGGCGCTGGAAGAGTCCGAAACCATGCGAGGCGGGCTTTATATCCCCGACACCGCCAAGGAAAAGCCGCAGCAGGGCGAGATCATCGCCGTTGGACCGGGCCGCACCGAAGACGGTGCCCGCGTCGCCATGGAAGTGAAGGTCGGCGACAAGGTCCTCTACGGAAAGTACAGCGGCACCGAAGTCACCATCGACGGCGATCAGTACCTCATCCTGCGCGAGTCCGACGTCCTCGCGGTCATCAACTAACGGGCAGACGGGCAAGCGGGCAGGCGGGCAGGACACACCATCTGACCTCTGAACTCGGACTCTGGCCTCAGCAACCGAAACTCTTCCTAACGAGAAACGCATATGGCTGCTAAAGAACTCCATTTCAACGTTGATGCGCGCGCGGCACTCAAGCGCGGCGTCGACAAGCTCGCCGAAGCGGTGAAGGTCACCCTCGGCCCCAAGGGACGGAATGTCGTCCTCGACAAGAAGTTCGGCGCACCGACAATCACCAAGGACGGCGTCACCGTCGCCAAGGAAGTCGAGCTGTCCGATCCGATCGAGAACATGGGCGCCCAGATGGTGAAGGAAGTCGCCACCAAGACGTCCGACGTTGCTGGTGACGGCACCACCACGGCTACCGTGCTCGCCCAGGCCATCTTCCGCGAAGGCCTCAAGAACGTGACCGCCGGCTCGAACCCGATGGCGATCAAGCGCGGCATCGAGCGCGCCGTCACCGCCGTGATCGAAGAGCTCAAGCGGATGTCGGTCATGACGACCGGCAAGAAAGAAATCGCGCAGATCGGCGCGATCTCCGCGAACAACGACAAGGAGATCGGTGACCTGATCGCCGAGGCGATGGAAAAGGTCGGCAAGGACGGCGTCATCACGGTCGAGGAAGCGCGCAGCATCGAGACGACGCTCGAGACGGTCGACGGCATGCAGTTCGATCGCGGCTACATCTCGCCCTACTTCGTCACCGATCCGGACAAGATGGAAGCAGTGCTCGAAGACGCGATGATCCTCATCCACGACAAGAAGATCTCGGCGATGAAGGACCTGCTCCCGATCCTCGAAAAGACGGCGCAGGCTGGCCGCCCGATGCTCCTGATCGCGGAAGACATCGAAGGTGAGGCGCTGGCGACCCTGGTCGTCAACAAGCTGCGTGGCACGCTCAAGGTCTGCGCCGTGAAGGCGCCGGGCTTTGGCGATCGCCGCAAGGCGATGCTGCAGGACATCGCGACGCTCACGAAGGGCCAGGTTGTTTCCGATGAAGTCGGCTTCAAGCTCGAGAACGCGGTCCTCACGGACCTCGGCCGCGCGAAGCGCATTGTTATCGACAAGGACAACACGACGATCATCGATGGCGCCGGTGACTCCGAGGCCATCAAGGGCCGCATCAAGGAAATCGAAGTCGCCATCGACAAGACGACCTCCGATTACGACAAGGAGAAGCTCCAGGAGCGCAAGGCGAAGCTGGCCGGCGGTGTTGCGGTCATCAACGTTGGCGCGGCGACCGAGAGCGAGATGAAGGAGAAGAAGGCCCGCGTCGAGGACGCGCTGCATGCCACGCGTGCCGCGGTCGAAGAGGGCATTGTCCCGGGTGGCGGCGTCGCGCTCATTCGCGCGCAGCGGGCACTCAAGGGCCTCAAGCTCGAGGAGCACGACGAGCAGATCGGCGTCGACATCATTCGTCGCGCGCTCGAGGAGCCGATGCGCATGATTGCGTACAACGCCGGCGCCGAAGGTTCGATCGTGGTCGAGAAGGTCCGTTCGTCAAAGGACGACCAGTTCGGCTACAACGCGCTGACCGACACGTATGAAAACCTGGTGACGGCCGGTGTCATCGATCCGACCAAGGTCGCGCGCACCGCGCTGCAGAACGCCGCATCGATCGCGAGCCTGATGCTCACGACCGAAGCGTTGATCGTCGAGAAGAAGGAAGAGAAGGGAGCTCCGGCCGGCCCGCCGGGTGGCGGAATGGGCGGGATGTACTAGACTGACGCTGGTTGCTCGTTGCTTGTTGCTGAAAAGGAAGGGGGTCGCGAAAGCGGCCCCCTTTTCCTTGCTCTGTCACCTTCCCTCGAGTCTCACAACCCTGACCCTTGGTCTTGAACGATCTTGACCTAGTCAGGACAGGGTCCCAGTATCGAAACGGCTGAGACACAGCACTTGTCGGGCCGCTGAAAAACCCATTCGCGGAGCACACGTGAGCGCCTTTTCCCTTCCGCCCGCCCGGCATTCTGGCGGGCGTTTGTGTTTGGTCCCCTTCAGCAGAGAGCGGACGCGTATGAAAAGTTCTCTTGGTTTCGTTAGTGCGCTCCTTGCCGTCGCCTTGCTCGCTCCAGCGCTGGCGTACGGACAAACGGGCACGATCCGCGGTAAAGTCACGGAGCAGCAATCGAGTCAACCACTCCAAGGGGTGATGGTTGCCTTCGGCTCGCGCGGCACGCAAACGCGTGAGGACGGCACCTACATCCTCCGCGACGTTCCGGTGGGCAATGACTCGCTCAAGTTCCGCCTGATCGGCTATACCGCCGCCGCCCGTAGCGTGTCGGTCACCGCTGGCCAGACCGCTACCTATGATGTCGCACTCACCCAGCAGGCGCTCAACCTCACGGCGGTTGTCGTGACGGGATACGGCGAGCAGCGGGCCGGCAACATCACCGGTGCGGTTACACAGGTGTCGGCCGAGACTTTCAATACCGGACGTGTGGTCAGCCCCGAGTTGCTCATTCAGAGCAAGGTCGCCGGCGTACAAGTCGTCGACAACAATGAACCGGGTGGCGGTCTCTCACTGCGCATTCGCGGCCCGACATCGATCAACGCCAGCAGCGATCCGCTCATCGTGATCGACGGCGTGCCGGTCGGCACAGGCTCGGGTGGCGGCCTCTCCGCCGGCCGGAATCCGCTCAACTTCCTGAACCCTAACGACGTCGAAAGCATCACGGTCCTCCGCGATGCTTATGCCGCGGCGATCTACGGCGCCAACGCGGCCAACGGGGTGGTGCTGATCACCACGAAGTCGGGCGGGATGACGAAGCCGCAGTTCGAGTATTCAGTCAGTACCTCGGCCTCATCCATTACGAAGCGCCCCAACATGCTGAACGCGGCGCAGTTCAGGACGGCCGTTCAGACCTACGCACCGCAGAACGTTGCCCAGCTCGGTAACGCCGACACCGACTGGTACGACTTGGTGGGTCGGACGGCGTACGGGCAGGACCACAACCTGAGTGTGTCCGGCGCCAGCAACACCATGAACTGGCGACTCTCCACCGGTTTCCTGCGGCAGGACGGCGTGATCCGCGGAACGACCGCTGAACGGCTTTCGCTCGGACTGAACTTCCAGCAGCTGCTGTTCAACGATCGCCTCGACATCCGGGCCATCCAAAAAGGCTCGCGCTCCGTCGACGGATTCACGCCCGGCGGCGTCCTCTCCAATGCGGCCCAGATGGGTCCAACGCAGCCGGTGACGGATGCGGCGACGTCGACGGGATTCTATGACTGGCCCGGCAACAAACTGACGTCGGCAGACAATCCGCTGGCGATCCTGGAGCTGGCCACCGACCGTGGCACCACCTATCGCAGCGTAGGGAGTCTGCAGTCTGCTTATCGCATGCCGTTCCTCGAAGCGCTGCGCGGCCACGTCAACCTCAATTACGACGTGGCGAGGGCAGACCGGAACACATTCACGCCGAGTGCGCTCCACAGTCAGAAGAAATCGGGGCAGGGCGGCGCGGATTATCGCGCGAACCAGAGCCAGACCAACACCACGTTCGAGACGTACCTGGATTACACGGGTCCGCTCACGTACGTGCCCGGCGTCTTCGACATCACCGGCGGCTACTCCTATGGGCAGTCGCACGCCGAATACCCCTGGTACCTGGCCACCGGATTGAGCACCGACCTCCTTCAAGGCAACGGTGTCGCCTCGGCGCGGACCATCCAGAACTTCCAGGACATTCAGGAGAGCCGGCTCATCTCCTTCTTCGGCCGGGTGAACTACAACTTCGAAGATCGGTACCTGATCGGGGCGAGCCTGCGCCGTGACGGTTCGTCGCGATTCGGTCCGAGCAACGCCTGGGGAACCTTCCCCGCGTTTTCAGTGGGTTGGCGCCTCTCGGAAGAGGACTTCATTCGTAACCTGGAGACCTTCTCCGACCTGAAGCTTCGTGCTTCATGGGCCAAGACCGGTAACCAGTCCTTCGCGAATTACCAGTACTTCGCCACGTACGTGTTAGGCGACGGGCAGACGCAGGCGCAGTTCGGCAACGAATACGTGTCGACGTTCCGTCCCAGCGCGTACGATCCGAACATCCGGTGGGAGGAGACGCGCGCCACCGACATCGGTCTCGATTTCGGTTTCATGAACCAGCGCATAACGGGAAGTCTCGACTGGTACACCAAGAAGACGGACGACCTGATCTTCAATGTTCCGGTTGCCGCCGGCACGAACCTGTCGAACTTCCTGACCACCAACATCGGCAGCATGAAGAATGACGGGCTCGAATTCAGCCTGAGCGCGGGCATCCTGCGTGGCGCGAAGGACGAGTTGAGCTGGACGGCGGACTTCACTGCGGCTCACAACACGAATGAACTGGTCTCCATCAATCCGATTTTCGGCGCCGACGTTACGCGCCAGCGGATCCCGACGGGTCTCGTCTCCGGTGGCGTGGGCACGTTCATCCAGGTGCTGCAACCGGGTCAGGCGGTGAACTCGTTCTACGTGTATCAACATCGTCGAGACGCCGACGGACGACCGGTATTCGCCGAAGGGACAGGCGCCGATACCGCCATGTACGTCGACCAGAATGGCGATCACAAAATCAATCAGGACGATCGGATCACCTACAAGCAGCCGGCGCCGAAGCTGATGCTTGGCCATTCGTCGTATTTCTCGTACAGCAACTTCGACCTCAGCGCGACACTGCGCGCCTATTACGGGAACTACGTCTACAACAACGTATCGTCGAACCTGGGGTCGTACGCCGAGGTCGGTCGGGACTCGCCATACAACCTGCACGCGTCGGTCCTCGAGACCGGATTCAAGCAGCCGCAGTACCTGTCGGACTACTACGTCGAAGATGCGTCGTTCATCCGGCTGGACAACATTACGTTAGGTTACTCGCTGACCTACCGCGGGCAGCCGCTGCGGGTGTACGGCACGCTGCAGAATGCGTTCACCATGACCGACTACACCGGTGTGGACCCGACGGCGGGCCTGAATGGGCTCGACAACAACATCTATCCGCGCTCGCGGACCTTCACGGTCGGAATGGCCGTCCGGTTCTGAGCATGCACTCCAACCGACAGAGGGATCGACACATGTTCTCGAGCATCCGTGCCACGCTGGCGCTCAGCGCCTTCGTGTTAGGCGCGGCGTCGATCGGTTGCACCGACCTCACGGTGGAGCCGAAGAGCACCGTCACCGACGCCAACGTTTTCAACGATCCAAGTTCGTACCGGGGTTTCCTCGCCAGGATCTACGCTGGCCTGGCCGTGAGTGGCCAGCAGGGCCCCAGCGGGAGGCCGGACATCTCCGGCATCGACGAGGGGTTTTCGCAGTACCTTCGCCTTTATTGGGAAGCCCAGACGCTGCCGAGCGATGAAGCAGTGATTGGCTGGAATGACGTCGGTCTCCCCGAGATGAACACGCAGACCTGGGCGGTGACCAACAGCTTCGTCGTCTCGATGTATTACCGCATTTACTTCCAGGTCGGACTGGCAAACGAGTTCCTTCGCCAGACGACCGACGCCAAGCTGGACGACCGCGGCAATGTCAGCAGCACGCTTCGGGCTGACATCGCCACGTACCGTGCCGAAGCCCGGTTCCTGAGGGCCCTGAGCTACTGGCACGGAATCGATCTCTTCGGCGACATCCCGTTGCTCACCGAGGAGGACCCGCTGGGTTCGACGCCACCGCAACAGGCGACGCGCGGCGAGATCTACACCTTCCTGGTCAGCGAGCTCCAGGACATCGCGGACAAGCTGCCCGCGTCAGGAGCGAGCACGTATGGCCGCGCGACGCGTTCGGCGGCGCAGATGCTGCTGGCCAAGCTCTACCTGAACGCCGGCGTCTACACGGGCACGCCTAACTATTCGGGCGCTCTCACCGCGGCGCAGGCCGTCATTGCCGGGACCTACACGCTGGATAGCAACTTCGGCCGCATGTTCAAGGCCGATAACCAGAACTCGCCCGAAATCATCTTCGCCATTCCGCAGGACGGGCTGAAGACGCAGACGTGGGGTGGCGTGACGTTCCTGGTCCACGCCAGCTGCGGCGGGTCGATGGACAACAAGTTGTACGGCATCGACGGATGCTGGTGGGGACTTCGTCTCAAGCCGCAGGCGTACAATCGGTTCACGAGCAACGACCTTCGCGCCGCGTCGTTCTACACGACCGGCCAGAACATCCAGGTCGGCGCGATCAGCAACTTCAACGACGGTATTGCCGCGCCCAAATTCCAGAACGTCACGTCAACCGGAGCGCCGGGTTCGCATCCGACACACGTGGACACCGATTTCCCGGTGTTCCGCCTTGCTGACGCGTATTTGATGTACGCCGAGGCGCACCTGCGTGGTGGCGGCGGGACCGCTGCCCAGGCACTGACGTACGTCAATGCACTGCGGCAACGCGCGTTCGGAAACGCGAGCGGCAACATCACGGCTGCACAGCTCACGCCCGACTTCGTACTGGACGAGCGGGGACGCGAGTTGCTCTGGGAAGCTCACCGTCGGACTGACCTGATTCGTTATGGGCGGTTCACCGGCGGGACGTACCTCTGGTCGTGGAAAGGTGGCACGCTGGGCGGCACGGCCACCGATGCCAAGTACAACCTCTACCCGCTTCCGGCGAACGAGCTGGTGGCAAATCCGAATCTCAGACAGAATCCCGGGTACTAATCGCGCGGAGACGCGGAGTGGGCGGAGTAAAAGAAACGGGGCAATGGGACCTGATCCCATTGCCCCGCTCTTTGAATTCTCTCTCTGCGTCTCCGCGTCTCCGCGTGATGATGATCTTTTCGTTGCTCGCGCCTGCGTGCAGCGATTCATTACCGACGGTCTTGCCGGGCGATCCACCATCCCAGCAACGGCCGACACTTCCGGAGACCTACCGACCTTCCGGTCACATGGCGGCGGGCGACGTTTCCGTTCATCTCTTCGAGTGGAAGTGGACCGACATCGCCTCCGAATGTGAAAACGTCCTTGGCCCTGCGGGCTTCCACGCCGTCCAGATCTCGCCGCCGCAGGAGCACAGCCTAACGCCGAGTCGGGATTGGAGCCAGCGTTACCAACCGGTGAGCTACAGTATCGAGCGGAGCCGCTCGGGCACCGGCACCGAGTTCGTCAACATGGTCACGCGCTGTCAGGCGGTCGGTGTCGGCATCATTGTCGACGCCGTGATCAACCACATGACCAACTTCCCGAGCCCCGGTGTGGGGAGCAACGGAACCGCCTACACGAAATACCACTACCCGGGTCTGTATGCGTCGACCGATTTCCATTCGACGTGCGCGCTCTACGACTATCAAAGCGCTGCCAACGTACAGGATTGCGAACTCTTTTCGCTGCCGGACCTCCATACGGGACTCCCGGCGGTTCGGCAGAAGATCGCCGACTACCTGACGATGCTGGTCCGGCTCGGCGTCGCCGGCTTTCGCGTCGACGCAGCGAAACACATCCAGCAGGTGGAGCTCGACGACATCATTGCTCGCGTGAACCAGGTGGCTGCGGCCGAGCAACGACGCCTGCCGTATTTCTACCTCGAAGTCGTCGGCGGTGGACCGCAGGAGGCGCTCGCGGCACACCACTACTTCGGCGAGGGGTACTCGTCCGGTGGCAGCGCAGACATCACCGAGTTCACCTTCACTGGGGTCGCCAACAAGTTTCGCGCACTGGCTGGCGAACGCATCTCGCAGTTGAACCCCACCGGATCAGGCGGGAACCAGTTCTCGGAAGCGGCCTGGGGGCTCATGCCTTCGGACAAGGCTGTGGTTTTCCTCCAGAATCACGACACGCAGCACAGCTGTGGGATCGGCTATCGCGACGGCAACGTCTTTCGCCTCGCCAACGTCTGGATGCTTGCACAGCCTTACGGCTATCCTTCCATTCTGTCGAGCTATCCGTTCATCTGTCCGGCGGGGAACTCGATGGGTCCACCGTCAGATGCTGCCGGGAACACCAACACCGTGAGCTGCGCAACGAGTTTCGAGAGCGCGACGATCGGCCAGTGGGTCTGCGAACATCGAGATCCACACATCCGGAACATGGTCGGCTTTCGCCGCGTGGTTGCCGGCAGCAACGTGAACCACTGGTGGGACAACGGTGCCAATGCGATTGCGTTTTCGCGCGGTGACAAGGGTTTTGTTGTGATCAACAACGAGGTGACTGCTGTGTCCGTGACGATCATGACCGGCGTGCCAGCAGGTACCTATTGCGATCTACTGACGGGTGGGAAGACCGGAGCAACCTGCGCCGGTACCAGCATTGTCGTGTCGTCAGGCGGTACTGTTCAAATCACCCTTCAACCGAGGACGGCGATCGCCATCGATGCCGTCACGCGTCAATGATCACTCGGAGCCGTGGAGCTGGCGGAGAAATCATGCTTCATCGCAGAGTTGGCGGAGCAGAGCGGTCGGTCAAGTTTCCTCAGCTCGCGCCGCGCCTCCACGTGGCCGCCCTTGCCCTTGCGATCACTTCGTGTGCGCGCACCGCGGAAGCGCCGGTTGTGGCTGCGGGTGACCAGGAGTGGACGCGCGGAGCCGTTTGCTACGAGATCTTCGTCCGCTCGTTCGCAGACAGCGACGGTAACGGCATCGGGGATTTCAACGGCCTCACGGCAAAACTCGATTACGTCAACGATGGCAATCCCGACACGAAGACGGACCTGGGCGCGTCGTGTCTCTGGTTGATGCCGGTGGCCCAGTCGCCGAGTTATCACGGCTACGACGTTGCCGACTACTACACGATCGAAAGCGACTACGGCACGAACGACGACTTCAAGCGTTTCATGACCGAAGCGCATCGCCGAGGGATTCGCGTTCTGGTGGACATGGTGTTGAATCATGCATCAAGTGAACATCCATCCTTCAAGGCCGCCGTAAGCGACACGACGTCGCCCTATCGCGGCTGGTATCGGTTTTCGCCCACGTCGCTGGGGAAGGGACCGTGGGGTGCCGACGCGTGGCACAAGTCTCCAGCCGGCAACGAGTATTACTACGGCGTGTTCTGGAGCGGCATGCCGGATCTCAATTACGGCAGCGAGGCCGTGCGAGAAGAAGCCAAGAAGGTTGCCACGTTCTGGCTTCGCGACATGGACGTTGACGGATTCCGGCTCGACGCCATCCCGTATCTCACCGAAGATGGCGCGTGCCTGTCGGGTTGTCCGGCCACGTATGCGTACCTGCGCGAATACGCGGCGCACTTACAGAGCGTCAAGCCAGGCGCCTACACCGTCGGCGAAGCCTGGGGCCCCATCGACATGGTGATGCCGTATTACCCCGACCAACTCACGTCGTATTTCGGTTTTGAGCTGTCGGACTCGCTGCTGGCGGCGGTCAACCGCGGAACGTTAGGTGGGATGCTGTCAGGGTACCTGCGGCTGCAGGATACGTTGCCCGCTCATCGCTGGTCGCCGTTCCTGACCAACCACGACGGAACGCGCGCCATGACACGCGTCGGCGGCGACATGAGCAAGGCGCGTGTGGCCGCAACGCTGCTGCTGACGTTGCCCGGTCTTCCGTTCGTGTACTACGGCGAAGAAATCGGGATGATCGGCGACAAGCCTGACGAGCGGCTGCGGACGCCGATGCAATGGAGCCCCAAGGCCGGACTCGGCTTTACCACCGGCAAGCCGTGGGAGAGCGCGCAGCCGGACTCGTTTACGATTACCGTCGATGCGCAGAACGCGGACCCGGGTTCGCTGCTGAATCTCTATCGGCAGTTGATCAACCTGCGGCGGCAGAACGAGGCGCTGGCCACCGGTACGCTCGTGCCAGTCACGGCGTCCAGTCCGGGAGTCGCGGCATATCTGCGCGGGGCAGGATCTCACACGGTGCTTGTCGTGGCGAATCTGGGTTCTGCCGCGGTAAGTAGAGTGTCACTCGCCGCGTCCGCGAACGCGTTGCCGGCCGGCCAATACACGCCGCGCGGCCTGCTGGGCGGCCCGGATGGCGCGCCGCTCGGGGTTGGGGCAGACGGCGCGATTGCGAATTATCAGCCGTTGTCCGCGGCCCTTGGTCGCGGGCAGGTGCTCATCTTCGAACTTGTGTCACGTTAGGCAGGCAGGCAGGCGGGCAAACGGGCAGACGGGCTAAGGCGAAGGGGCGGAGAAGCGTTAGGGCTTTCTTGCGTTGCGCGACAGCACCAGGGCGCCGTAGGAGGCCAGGCTGATCGAGTCACCCCGCTGCGTGCGTGTGGACAGGAGGTCGCGTGTCCCGTCGACGGAGACACCACGGACGCGAAAGGCGATCGGGCGGGGCCTCGTGTTGACCAGCACGACAGCGTCGCCACGCTGGTAGGCGATGACGTCGTTTTCGGCGGCGGTCTCCACGTCGCGGAACGCTCCCGTCAGGAACGCGGAGTCATTGCGCGCCAGCGCGATAACGCGGGCGTAAAACGTGCGAGTGGCTGTCGCGTTAGGCTGTGCCCAGGTGATTGGATCGCGGTAGAAGAGTCGGAGCTTTTGCGGACTCTCGACCTCCTGGCCGTTGTAGAGCAGGGGGCGTCCCGGCAGCAGCGTCGCGGCCACGAACGCGGCCCGCGCGCCTGTTGAACGACCGAACGTGACCACGGGCGGATTGTCCCACGCGGTTTCGTCGTGGTTGGTGGTGAAACGGAGGCGCATACCTCCCGGTGGCATCGAGTCGGCATCGGTCAGCGCACTGGTCACGAACGTGTGTGCCGGCGCTCCCTTCCAGACCGCTTTGAGACTGCTGTACATGTCCCAGGCGTAGCTGAGATCGAAGCCCAGCCGATGCATCTTCCGATCACCCCACTCGGCCAGCAGCAAGATTGGTCGGTTGACCGAGGCGCGAAGCGCGGGCAGGGCTTCGCGAAAGAAATCGTCCGGTACGAAGCCGGCGACGTCGACGCGGAATCCGTCGATGCCGAAATCCACGAGCCAGTGGCGCATCGTGGCAATCATCTCGCGGCGGAGCGCCGGGTTCTTGTAGTCGAGCTGCGCGACGTCCGTCCAGTCGGTCAGCTTGCCCTTGTCATCGCGCGGCACACTCATCTCCCCGCGCTCGTTGCGCACGTAGAAGTCCGGGTGCTCGGTGACCCACACGTTGTCCCATGAGGTGTGATTCGGGACCCAGTCGATGATGATCTTCATCCCGCGCGCGTGGACCGCCGTCACCAGCGCTCTGAAGTCGGTCGCGGTGCCGAACGCGGGGTTAATGGCGCGGTAATCGCGGACTGAATACGGTGACCCGAGCGGCTCCTTGCGATTGAGCGTGCCAACTGGGTGAATCGGCATCAGCCAGATGACATTCGCTCCCGTCGCTTGAATCCGGTCCAGCCCCGCAGTGACGCCACGGAGGTTGCCGCTCGAAGAGAAGTCCCGGACGAAGACTTCGTAGATGGCGCTGCGGCGGACCCAGGACGTGTCGGGGGCGAGCTGAGCGAGGGGCGCTCGCGACAGACTCAAAAATGCGAGGACGGCGGAGAGGATCCTCACGCGGAGGCGCGGAGAAACAACGGAGAAAAACACGGAGAAGATTAAAGCTTCGGCCCACGCAACGCGCAATCATTTGATCGCAACCGTATCATTCAGCCTCACTCAGTCGACGCACGCGCCATGATAAGACCGCTCATACTCGCCTTTGCCGCGTTGACTGCCGGGGCCTCTGTCGGCACCGCTCAACGGCAACGGCTCTCGATGGACCCCGGTTGGCGATTCGTGCTTGGTAACCCCGCGGGAGCAGAACGACCAAACTTCGACGACCGGCAGTGGCGCCGGCTCGATCTGCCTCACGACTGGAGCATCGAGGGCACGCCCCGTCAGGACGCACCGGGTGGTGGTCGCGTGGGCTTCTTCCCGTCGGGGATCGGTTGGTACCGAAAGTCATTTCGAGTTCCCGCCGGACCTGGAGGCCAGGTCGCCTGGCTCGAGTTCGATGGCGTGTACATGAATAGCGACGTCTGGATCAACGGCGTGCACCTGGGGAAACGCCCCTTCGGATACATCAGCTTTTCGTACGACATCACCAAGCACCTGAGGCCAGGCGTCAACGTGGTGGCCGTTCGGGTCGACAACGCGCGCCAGCCGAATTCACGATGGTACACGGGGAGCGGCATCTACCGTCACGTCTGGCTGACGATTGCCGATCCGCTGCATGTCGCGCACTGGGGCACGTTCGTCACGACGCCACGAGTGGACTCAACCGGAGCGGACGTCGTGCTGCGAACGCGCGTCGAGAACCAGCACCGGACGGCACGCGAAGGCATCCTCCGCTCGATGATCGTCGACCGTGCGGGCCGCGAGGTCGCGCGCAGTGAGTCGCCGTTTTCCGTCGAGATCGGCCAAGTCGCCGAGCTGGAACAGCGAATGCCGGTGACCTCTCCGCGATTGTGGACGGTCGAGAGTCCAAACCTCTACACTATGCGGTCGGAGGTGCTGGACGGGACGCGTGTGGCCGACACGATCACGACCGTGTTCGGCATTCGCAGCATCGCGTACGATGCGGACCGGGGCTTTCTCCTCAATGGCCGTCGCGTAAAAATGCTCGGCGTGAACCTCCACCACGACGCCGGTGCGCTTGGGGCGGCGGTACCGGAGCGCGTATGGGAGCGACGGCTTGAATTGCTGCGCGCGATGGGCGCCAATGCCATCCGCACTTCACACAATCCTCCAGCTCCGGAATTCCTCGACCTGTGCGATCGCATGGGGTTTCTCGTCATGGCGGAGGCCTTCGACGAGTGGACGTTCGGCAAGGTCGACGAGGGCTACCACAAGTACTTCGGGGAATGGTCGGAGCGCGACGTGCGGGATTTCGTGCACCGCGACCGCAACCATCCGTCGATCGTCCTGTGGAGCGCCGGAAACGAGATTGGCGAGCAGACCTCGCCCGACGGCGCCCAGGTGCTGACGCGCTTGCGTGACATCTTTCATCGCGAAGATCCCACTCGACCGGTGACCACCGGCAACGACAACATCTACGCCGACGGCCGCCCGGCGACCCACGCGTTCCTGAACGCACTGGACATCGTTGGATACAATTACCCGGATCGCTGGCACGAGCGCCGCGAGATCTTCGCCGAACAGGATCGGCACGCCAATCCGCAGTGGAAGCTGATCGGCACCGAGAGCGGAACGATCTTCCAGAGTTTCGACGAGCGATACTCGTTAGGAGCGAACCCGGCCGTCGTCACGCCTAACTACACGAGCGGCATGTTGACGGCCGAGCGGCTGTGGAAGTGGGTCATGATGCGCGACTACTTCGCCGGCAATTTCATGTGGACCGG